>Ga0247740_1000015_pt1 | contig 80071 bp, 75 predicted proteins | sample UWRJL148409B2_FD_180942 | JGI IMG/M metagenome (GOLD analysis project Ga0247740, IMG submission 180942) | Plant litter microbial communities from Arlington Agricultural Research Station in Wisconsin, United States - UWRJ-L148-409B-2 | ecosystem: Environmental > Terrestrial > Plant litter >...
CTATTTATTATACCGTTAAGCCAATAACCATAGCCATATTAATCGCCGCTATATGCTTTGTGTTAGCACTTGCCATAAGTGCCGGCGTAGTAGGTTTTATTGTAGGTGCAGCCATTGTTGCTTTGTTGGAGTATATAGTTAAAATCCGCGAGAAACGTTTTGCACTTAACACGTTCCTGGTATGTACCGCGTTTATTCTGTTTGGTTACAGCTCGTTTGTAATGATAGTTATAAGGGCCAAAGCAGGCACCAATTTAAATAACAGCGATCCGCAGGATGCCTTTGCACTTAACGGCTACCTTAACCGGGATCAGTATGGTGATACGCCGTTGATGTACGGGCAGTTTTTTGATTCAAAACCTATTGATCAAACAGAAGGCGCCAACCTTTACAGACGTGGTTTAACCAAATACGAAATTGCCGGGAAAAAATTAAATACCCAGTACGATCGCAATACGCTTTTTCCGCGCATGTTTAGCGATAAAGCCGGTCACCCTGAGTTTTACCGCAGCTGGTCGCAATTGGCAGAGGGCCAGCAGCCAACGTTTTCAACCAACCTGGGCTTTTTTCTTACCTGGCAAGTTAACCAAATGTATACCCGTTACTTTTTATGGAACTTTGCGGGCCGCGCCAACGAAATGGACGGACAGCAGGGCGGCATTGACGGTAGTTGGTTAAGCGGATGGGGCTTCGGCAAGGAACTGCCTTACTCGGTTACGCAAAGTAAATCTTATAATCGTCTTTTCTTTCTGCCGCTTATTTTGGGCTTATTAGGTGCATATTATCATTTTAAACGCAACCAGCGCGATGCCGGAGTTGTGGGTGTGCTATTCTTCTTTACAGGCTTTGCTATATTGTTATACCTTAACCAGGACCCGCTGCAACCGCGCGAGCGTGACTATGCTTACGCTGGTTCTTTTTATGCCTTCGCTATCTGGATAGGTTTAGCTGTACCTGCAATTGTTGAACTGGTAAGCAGAAAAGCCGCTACCAAAAACGTGGCCATACTGGCTACTGTGGTGTGTTTAGCCGTTGGCCCTGTATTAATGGCCAATCAGGAGTGGGATGACCATGATCGCTCTACCAAACTTACGCCGCATGATATGGCCTATAATTACCTTAACTCCTGCGCGCCAAACGCTATATTATTCACCTACGGCGATAACGATACCTATCCGCTTTGGTATATACAGGAAGTGGAAAATGTGCGCCCTGACGTGCGTATTGTTAACCTAAGCTTATTGGGTACTGATTGGTACATCAGGCAAATGAAGCAAAAAATGAATAATTCGGCTCCTTTGCCAATTAGCATGACGAATGAACAGTTTAAAACAGGCGTTCGCGATGTGCTTTATTATAATGACGAAAAAATACCGGGTGCCGTTGAGTTAAAGGAAGTGTTTGACTTTATGCTATCAGATAGAAAAGAGACCAAACTACAATATCAAAACGGCGACGAAACTAATTATTTACCCACCAAGAATTTAAAAATTACAGTAAATAAGGATGATATAATTAAAACCAATACTGTTCCTGCTGATATGATGGGCCGCCTTGCTGATACCATTAAATTTACCTACCCGGGTGGCTATGTAGCCAAGGACAATTTGGCATTGATGGACATAATTGTGCATAACAACTGGAAACGCCCTATATACTTTACCGTAACTGCTCCGGGCAGCGTGATGATGGGACTGGATAAATATTTATATAACGAGGGTTTTGCTTCGCGACTACTGCCGTTGACGCCCGATACAAGCGCTAATGCACAAGAAAACGTTAACCCATCGGCCATGTATAATAACGTGATGAACAAGTTTAAATGGGGTAACATGAAGGAGGCTAAATACCTTGATCATGAATCAATCACCATGTTTTATCCGCTTATAAGTCGTGTTTATCTTAGTTTAATTGAAGGTAAGATGAAAGAAGGCAAAACAGCTGAGGCTAAACTTGCTTTGAAAAAATACATGACAGATCTGCCTAATTTTGTACCCATACAGGAAGCCGCCATCAGAAAATATTATTTGGCTGATGCTGCTTATAAACTGGGTGAAGCTGCCACCGGTGATAAACTGGTTACTTTGGTTGATGATTACCTAATTAATTCGTTAAGCTATAATTACAGCCAGTTTAAGGATGGCAAAACCGGGTTAGATAATAACGAAATTCAATTGGGTTTGTCATTACTTAACGGCTTGGCAGGCATCACAAAAACCGCTAACAAAACTTTGAGCACTAAATTTGAAGCGCAGCTTAAAGATTACTCTGTTAAGTTTGGTATGGGCATGTAGGCGGGTATCTGTTCTGACGATTATCAAAAAATCAAAAAAGCCAATTGAAATTAATCTCAATTGGCTTTTTTAATTCATGGCAGATAAGTGCCTGACTATTGCAACACAAAACAAAATACAAAGCCGGAAGAAAAACTCCCGGCTTTGTATTTAATATTATAAATCATCGCTCCCGATGTGGTGAGGGAATGAGGGGTGAAAGTACTTTATCCTAAAAATGGCTTTATTTTACCAGCGGCAAATTCCAGTTGCTCATCTGGTGTAAGGTTACTATTATCCAGTGTTATAGCATCATCGGCGCGGGTAAGCGGGCTTTCTGCACGGGTTGTATCCTGATGATCACGCTGTGCAAGGCTTTCAAAAACTTCTTCTAACGTAATTTCAGGATTTTTAGGTACTAATTCTTTATGCCTGCGCTCTGCACGTATCATTGGGTCGGCAGTCATAAAAAGCTTCACCTGCGCATCCGGAAACACAACAGTTCCAATATCCCGTCCGTCCATTATAATATTTTTTGACTGGCCCAAACGCTGCTGTTGTTTTACCATTTCAACCCGCACAGCAGGCAATGCAGCCACTTTACTTACCATATTGGCAACCGGCATCATTCTTATTTCTTCAGAAACATCTTCGTCATTAAGCGTGATATATGTTTGGTCATTGCTGGTTTGGAAACTCAGGTTGACGTTTTTAAGAGCATCCTTTATCTGCTCTTCGTTGCTTATATCAACACTGTTTCTTAAAAAGTATAATGCAACAGCGCGATACATGGCGCCACTGTCAACATAAATAAAATTAAGTTTTTTTGCCAGGGCCTTAGCCATTGTGCTTTTTCCGCACGAAGAATAGCCGTCAATGGCTACTACGATATTACTGCTCATAGGCAGTAAAGATATAAAATTACTTTTTATTTTTTGAATGGTTTTTTGCGATTTTTATAACAACATATATAAATTGTAACCATATTACAATTTGTGATTAACTTTGAATATGAATTTTACAAAATTAACGCTTGCCAGAGAGGTATCTTACAAAACATCGCGTAGCGGCGGTAAAGGAGGGCAAAACGTTAACAAGGTTTCCACAAAAGTAGAACTGCTATTTTCTGTAGCTGATTCTGCTTTGTTTACTGATGAGGAAAAACTGCTGATCAATGAAAAACTGCAATCGCGCTTTAATAAAGATGGCTATGTACAGGTAATATGCGATGAGGAACGCAGCCAGTTGCTAAATAAAGAAATCGCATTGGAACGATTAACCATGCTGTTGATCCGCTCGTTGCACAAACCGAAGGTGCGTAGACCCACAAAAGTAAGCAAACAAGCCAAAGAGGCCCGGCTTACCGGTAAGAAGATAATCGCACAGAAAAAAGAAAACCGGAAAAAGAATTTTGATAATTAGTTAAACCTGTAAAGCAGCGAAATGCTTGCCCATTGCTGGCTGTAGCCCATGCGCTTTACTACGTTGGTTGGAAAAGATGCTGTATAATCAATAACCCATCGTTTACTAACAAACGATACACCTACCTGGTTGCTGAATACTGCACGTTTTGGCATCCGGGTAACTTCTGTAGCACCGGCTTGTTGTTTGTTAAATAGCCCGCCCTCAATGGTTGCATCATAAGCTACATAATTAAACTGCGGTTTATAATGCAAAAAAAACTCTCCGTTGCTTGCTTTTACATCATTTTGGTTTTTTATGGCAGTGCTTTGGGTGCTGATAGAATTGAACAGCTTACCCAATTTACCTAAGCGGAAAAGCGGCCCCACTCCTGCTCCTGTAAAACCTGTACCCACGTTGCCGTAAGCACTTGCGGTAACATCAAACCCCTCATCGCGCATAAGCAGGCGGTTATATTCGGCAGAAAGATTTAACTGAAATGCATTCTGAATCTGGTACTTCCAACCGTTAATAGGATAAAACCCAAATGTTTTATGAACAAATTTCTGCGCTTGTTCGCCACCTGCGGCGGGGCCTATCACGCCTATTTGCGCGCTAAGCTTAAGGTTACTTTCGTTCTTATAAAGCAGGTTTAATGATGCACCTATATATAGGTACCCTGCGAAAGGCCTGTCTACATTGCTTGACGAAGGTATATTACCTGTTTGCGGATTATAGATTTTCTGCCCCAGCTCAAAGCCCAGCACCTTGTTTTGCAATGCTGTATTATTGCCTGTTTTTAACGCTTGTCTGTAAAAAAGAAAAAGTCCGTCTGTATAATAACGGTCTGATCCTTGAAACAGGTAAGCATCATTATCTGTTTGCAGGCCTATTTCGCTACTGTGGCTTTGTGCATTAGTGGTTAAAATAAATACAGTTAAACAAACTGCAAGGGCACAGAATTTTATAATTAAGCTCATAATTGGTTGTACAAACATAAAAAAAAGCCGGAGATCGCTCTCCGGCTTTTTAAGGTTATCATAGAATAATCTAGTTTAACTCCACTTTCGCGGTTTCTTTTATGGTCAGATCAATAGCATCGTCAACCTTTTCATTTAACAGCGCCAATTCTATTACCTCGCGCATTTCTGTTACATAATGAAACCGGAGGTCCTGTATGTAGCTTTCTTTAATTTCAAGAATGTCTTTTTGGTTTGATTTGCATAGAATGATCTCTTTAATATTGGCGCGTTTGGCAGCCAATATTTTCTCTTTTATACCACCTACCGGTAATACCCTGCCACGTAATGTTATCTCGCCCGTCATGGCCAGATGTGGTTTTATTTTGCGCTGTGTAAATGCCGAGGTTAAAGCGGTAAGCATGGTTACCCCTGCTGATGGCCCATCTTTAGGTGTAGCCCCTGCCGGAACGTGAACATGCACATCCCATTGATCAAACAAGCGCCCGTCTATCCCAAATTTACCGGCATGCGCCCGCAGGTAAGCTAAAGCAATTACTGCTGATTCCTTCATTACATCGCCCAAACTTCCGGTAAGGGTTAGCTTACCCTTACCCGGACTAAGGCTGGCTTCAATAAATAAAATATCGCCGCCGACTGATGTCCAGGCCAGGCCCGTAACCACCCCGGCATTATTATTATGTTCATACAGGTCCTTATCAAAAATGGGGGCACCTAAAATGCGTTCAACGTCTTTTTTATTAACGGTTGGGTTATAAGGTTCTTCCAAAGCTATGCTTTTGGCAACGCCCCGAACTACGGAACCTATTTTCTTCTCCAGCCCCCTCACTCCCGACTCGCGGGTGTAATCCTCAACCAATTTTTCAATAACTTCGGGCTTTATTACAACATCTTTGGTTTTAAGGCCATGCGCTTCGCGTTGTTTGGGCAGCAGGTGTTGTTTGGCTATTTCTACCTTTTCTTCAATGGTGTAGCCATTCACCTCAATTATCTCCATCCTATCCAACAAGGCAGGCTGAATGCTGCTTAATGAGTTAGCAGTGGCTATAAACATTACGTTTGAAAGGTCAAAATCCATTTCAACATAATGGTCGTAAAATGAGCTGTTCTGTTCCGGGTCCAGCACCTCCAGCAAAGCTGATGATGGGTCACCACGGAAATCGCTGCCCACTTTGTCTATCTCATCTAAAATAAATACAGGGTTAGCAGCTCCGGCCTTTTTTACCGATTGAATTATGCGACCCGGCATGGCACCTATGTAAGTTTTGCGGTGACCGCGGATCTCAGCCTCATCGCGTATACCGCCTAATGCCATACGCACATATTTGCGGCCCAAAGCCTTAGCTATTGATTTACCTAACGATGTTTTACCAACACCCGGAGGACCAACTAAACAAAGTATAGGCGCTTTCATATTGTGTTTCAGTTTTAAAACAGCTAAATACTCAATAATGCGCTGCTTTACCTTATCCAGGCCGAAATGATCTTTATCTAAAACCTTCTGGGCACGTTTAAGGTCGAAGTTGTCTTTGGTAAACTCGTTCCATGGCAGATCAAGTAAAAGCTCCAGGTAATTTATTTGTACAGAGTAGTCTGCCGCAGCCGGGTTGGTACGCGACAGTTTTTCAACCTCTTTATTAAAATGATTCTTAACCTCTACGTTCCATTTCTTTTTCGCAGCGCGTTGGCGCAGGCTCTCTATCTCCAGATCGGGCGTATTACCGCCTAATTCTTCCTGGATGGTTTTTAACTGCTGATTTAAGAAGTAATCACGCTGTTGCTTATCCAGATCAACCCTTACCCGTGTTTGGATCTGATTTTTCAGTTCCAGCATCTGTAGTTCTGTTGTAAGGTGTTCTAAAACCTGATTAGCCAGATCTCTTCGGTTAGCCGTTTCAAGCAATAGTTGCTTGGCAGACATATCGGCATTCATGTTTGACGATATGAAATTAATGAGAAAAGATGTGCTTTCTATATTGCGGATAGCAATGCCAGCTTCGCTCGGAATATTCGGAGACATCTGAATAATGTTCATTGCCATGTCTTTTATAGACGAAATCATGGCTTTGTACTCACGGTCCTCTTTTATCTTCACATCTTTAAAAGGCTCAATGGTAGCTTTAATATACGGTTCAGACTGCACCTCTTCCTTCAAAAAGAAACGCTTTTTGCCTTGCAAAATAACTGTGGTGTTTCCATCTGGCATTTGCAGCATTTTTATAATAAGTGCAACCGTACCTACTTTATTTAACTGATCAAAAGTAGGGTCTTCAATAGCCACATCCTTTTGTGCAACAACGCCTATCATACGCTTACCTTTATTGGCATCGCGTATTAGTTTGATAGATTTATCCCTACCAACAGTAATAGGTATTACCACACCCGGAAACAAAACGGTGTTGCGCAGCGGTAGTATAGATAAAATATCAGGCACCTGTTCGTTGTTCATTTCCTCTTCATCTTCTGACGACATGAGCGGAAAGAACTCAGAATCTTCATTTATAACGGGCATTGTATTCTTAAAATCAAACGGATCAAAACTCATCAGTACCTTTCTGGTTAAACGTCATATTGTCAGCCCGTGGATGCAAAATCACCGCAAACTAAGCTGACAAGGGGAATTAAATTAATATACGCCTATGTTTCAACTAATATGCCAAGATGCTGAATATTTACCTATTTAGAGCGTATTAAATTGATATTATGCAATTTACAAAAACAGATGATCACAAACATTTTATTTATTTTTAATGTTTAATATGAAAAAAAGTCATGTGAAGATGTGGAAAACTCTTTACGCAATAAGCGGCCCATTTTAAATAAAATTGCCGCTGCTTATAATAATTTAAATTAATATAAGTTATTTGTATACTGATATTTAATACAGGCGATTTGTTAATGAGGCTGACAGTAATTACATCGTTTTTGATTATCTCTTCAATTGAGCATGCTGCATCGCAAAATGCTTATGTTAAATTGGGGCAACAGGCTTATATAGACGGCAATTTTAAGGCAGCCGTTAAGCAGTTGGAAAAAGGCTACCTTATAGATTCTACAGACGCCAACGCTTTATGGATGTTGGGTTACTCCTATTACCACAGTGATAATTTACCAAAATCAATTACCGCATTTACCAGGGAAATAGCCATTGCACCAAACGATGCAGCTGCCTATTACTATCGCGCCCTGGCCAAATACCGATTGGGCAAAGGCAGCCAGCTAGCAACAGATAAGGAAAAACATTTGTTAGGCGCTATTTTTGATTTCACCAAAGCCATTAACCTTAGCCCTACTGATACAAAAATTGCAAGTTTTTTTCAGAACCGCGCCATAGCCTACCGCGACTACGGATTATTCAAGTTAGAAAGCGCATCAAAAGTATATGATAGAACACGCGGCCTTAACTCATTAAGAGCAGCCATGACCGACCTGCAAAAAGTTTTAGACACCGACCCCAACCGTAGTGACATCGCTTCAATTCTTGACGTAACCAAAGAGAAACTAACCTCTGCAACGGGTCATCATTAATTAAACTTTCCTGTTATTTTGTACGTATTGGCTCCCAGCAGCCTCACTTTTTGGTATTTTTCAATGGTGTAAACAGAGTCTGGAATATAATTAAGCGTTTCGCGAGTACTGTATAATACATTATTGATCTCGTTATAAATCGATATATATTTTATTCCTTGTGCTGTTTTACCAATTGCTATTCTCCGCGTTCGGATATCAGGGTCCGTTGCAGTGTAGATGGTGGTTCCCGCACTATCCTGTACAGTATATAATCCCTTCCAGGCCGGTTTGTTAATATCCGACTCAATGAACAATGCCAGTTCGGCTTTCCAGTTACCTATCTCAACTTTCTTGCTTTCAGAGGTACCATTATGCACAACAGTTTTGGTAATGGTTTGCTGCTTTCTTTCCAGCTTCGCAATACTATTTTCAAAGTAGCCCTTAATGTCAAAGTATTGTTTTGCAGCGCCTTGCCTTAGGTTATCGGGTTTGCAGGATGGAAGTAAGAAAACGATCAACGTTATGATAGCAAGACTCTTCCATGCAACTAGCGCGTTTAAGTTCCCCTCTTTAGAGGGGGTGCGATTGTCTGTGCGATGGCGGGGATGTGTTTCACCGCCGTCAATACCGCCAAAACTCCCCTCTCGAGAGGGGGTGCGACTGTCTGTGCGATGGCGGGGGTGTGTTTCGCCACTATTTAAAAAAAAACCTTCCCTCATATTACAAATTTTGTTCTCCAATATATTTTGCGATATGAGCATTAATTGCCCTTAACACATTTATCATATCCATTTTAACCTGCTGTTCTGTGAAACGCAATATGGTCAAATTATAACCTTGCAGATCTTTATCACGGGCCAAATCTAACAGATATTTCTCTTCATAGGTATGATAAATTCCATCAACCTCTATCACTAAATCTAACTCGTAACAATAAAAATCTACTATATAACTTAATAGCGGCTTTTGGCGATGAAAATCAAAACCGTACTTTTTTTATCTCTTAACTCCTTCCACAATAAAATTTCTCCGAACGTACCTTCATTTCTGAGCTTTCTAGCCAGCTCCTTTAAATAAGGGTTATATGGGATAAGTTTACGTTTCATTAAATAACGCTAAAATAAGAATAGTTCATTAACACACCCCTCCGGCCCTCTCAAGAAGGGAATCGCACCACCAACGGCTTTTTTAACTTAGTTCCATATTCCTCAGTAAGTTTAATCAGAGTTAGCGCGTTTGGTTCCCCTCTTGAGAGGGGGCGCGACGGGCTGTGCGTTGGCAGGGGTGTGTTTCGCCGATTCTGACAATATTCTATCACATTTCATTAACACACCCCTCCACCCCTCTCAAGAGGGGAATCGCACAGGCCGCCGCTTTTTTAAAATTAGTTACATATTCCGCAGTAAGTTTAATCAGTGTTAACGCGTTTGGTTCCCCTCTTGAGAGCGGGCGCGATGGGCTGTGCGATTCCCCGCTCTTTTTCTAAATAAAAAGGCTGCATCATTTTTATTTGACGCAGCCTGGTATATCAATGCTATATCACTACTACTTTATATTCGCCGGAGGCGTGCTCATCATATAACTAAGGTCCCTCACCGGGCGCTCAACTTCGTAAGGGAGTGGCATACCGCTGAAGGTTTGGAAATACAAAATGCTGGCATCTTTCCAAACCTGGGCGTCGCGTACATGTATGCGCAGGCGGCTTTGCACATTAGCAAAACGCTCAACATCAACAAACGGCTGGGCCATATCCCAAACCACCTGAAACTGCCTTACCTGCTTAACACCCGTATCATACTTAATACAAAGCTCATCCCACAGGGTGCGGCCACTTTTCATTTTATAGGTCCACGGCACATGGTGAAACCATAGCAAATAAATTTCAGGGCAGCTTTCTAAAGTACCGTAAGTTGTATTAAGTGGGTCGTGGTATTGGCTTACCGCATCGGTACCGGTTTTGGTTCTGTTAAAACCAATACCTTGTTTGTCGGCTTTATGATAATAAGGCGGCGTCCAATCCGCGCGTGTACGTGCCGGTGCATACCATGATCCCGGGCCATAGTGATCGTACGAAGAAAATTGATGGTGTAAACCCAGCGGCATCATATAATTAACGGCGGCCTCGCGGCTGTCAAGCATCATTTTTTTAACCGGCGCCAAAAAGCCTCCATCCCAATTTTTGGCAGCCATGGCGGCTTTGCCATCTTCTGTAACCGGGGCAAAGGTTAATTTCAACCATTCGTCGGCTATTTGGGCACTGTTTAACGTGTTATCCCAGGCTAATCTGCCAAAGGCATACCAGTTGGCCGCCGCAAAGGGATGGGCTGTCCAGTTACTGTCTAAGCCGATGTTGGATACCCCTGCTATAGCGGTATATTTCTGCGGATAGATGCTCCCATCGGTAACCTTGCCAACCGTGCTGCCCGCACCTGCCTGGTAGGTGTCGGTTTTAAGGCATTCCTCCCACATGGTTGAAAGGAAAACAAGGTGCTTAGCCTGCCCCAAATACTCCTGCATAATCTGAAACTCGGGCATAACCGATGTTTTTTTCATGGCACCAAATAAGGCGCTGGCCGGTTCGCGAGGTTGAAAATCAACCGGACCATTCTTTACCTGAATGATCACGTTATCCCTAAACTGCCCATCAAACGGTACAAATTCCTGGTAGGCTTGTTTAGACCTGTCCGGATCATTAGGCGCATACACAAAGGCACGCCACATAACAATCCCGCCGTAGGGTTTAACAGCATCAGCCAGCATGTTGGCACCATCTACATGGGTACGTTTGTAATCCTGCGGACCAGGTTGGCCCTCGCTATTAGCTTTGATCAGGAAGCCACCAAAATCCGGGATCAAGGCATAGATCTCCTTAGCTTTTGCCTGCCAGTATTTAATTACTTCGGGGTCCAGCGGGTCAGCGGTTTTTAACCCACCTTGCCGTATAGGTGAGGCAAAGTTGGGCGCCATATAGATCTTCATACCATACGGACGCATAGCGTTAGCAATTGCTGCATATTTCTTTATATAAGGTGCAGACAGCATCATGGGTTGCGCGTTTACGTTATTTACAACAGCGCCGTTAATGCCGATGGATGCATTTAAGCGGGCATAATCTTTCCAACGGCTTATATCACCGGCGTTAACCGTAACCGAATCTTTCTCGTTGCGCCAGAAAATTGATTTACCGGCAAAGCCATGCTCAATGTTACCGGTAGGGTTGTCCCAATGATTCAAAATGCGGCGCTGGTATGATGGGTTGGATAGTATATTATCCGTCGACTCACCGCTGGCTATCCTGCGCAGCAGGTCGTAAACACCGTATAGTACACCTGCATCGGTATTGGCTGTAATGACGTTGGCGTTAATTTTAAAACCGTCGGGTTTTATGGCTTTATCTGCTTTAACTATTAACTGAACGGTTGCGTTTGGTGTTCCCTGCCAAAATTTGGTAAGTTCTTCTTTTGCTACATCTAAGGTAGCCGACTTTTTGCCAGATACAACAACCTTAACAGGTTTTGCGGGGCCTTTGCGCAGCCACAGATCATAGCCGTCTTCAGCATGCAAAGTGGTGCTGAACAACACAGCCGCAGCAATAAAAAAGAGTTTTATAAATGAGATTTTCTTCATAAATGAACTATTGGTTTATAATCAAAATTATCAGGATGATAATGCAGCTATAAAGCTGCGAAATACACTTGGCAAAACACAATTTATAGTGTTGAGATACAGATTTTTTACGAAAACGAAGTAGTGATAGGCTATTACTGCTTATATTACACGGTAGAGCAAATTGGAACTATTATGAGTGATTATATAATACAAGAAAAACGATGATAAAAAAGAAATACTCAAATTTATGGCTTTGCTTTGTCGATATAAAAGCCAAAGACGGAGCAAATTTCAATAATCTAATTGACTTTGATGGATCTACCAAAATGATCTACATTGGTGCATGGGGAAATATCCTTATAAAAAGCGAAACAATAAGGGAAGTTATAGATATAATAGAAAACGGTTTAGGTGAATTAGGTTTTGCAGCTAAATTCATAGACAAAATTGAAAATTTTTCTTCCCTAGTTGAATATAAGGAGGCGAATAAAAGTGTGGTAAAAGAAGCTGATTGGTTACTAAAGTCTGATTTCGTTTTTATGATAAGCGACAAGTTATTTCCTTATTGAGTAAATGGGGTCCATTGAAAAAATCGCTGTACGAACGTCAACCGAATGGTGGAAGTTTACCAACTTCGACCTAAAATAGTGCAAGCATTCTGCTTGCGATTGCCCGGCGTTTTGCAATTTTTATAGATTTAAGTTGAAAGCTTAATTAATTTCAGTACGATAAATTTATAAGTCTGTTGCAAATTGTTGCATGTTTAAACTTATAATATTTGTAAAAATCTTAAAATCAATTACCTACAAAAAACGGTGTTGCAATTGTTGCAAAGTGTCGTATATATTTTCTGCAACACTTACCCGTTCTAATAAACACAAAAGCCGCGTTAAAATCAACGCGGCTTCTGTTTATAATAGGTTAAAGCTTCAATTACACCAGCACATTCCCCGTCATTTCAGCAGGTATGGTAACGCCCAAAATGCTTAAAACGGTAGGTGCAACATCACCCAATTTACCATCATTTACATGCATTACATCCTTATCAATAATAATGCAAGGCACCAGGTTGGTAGTGTGCGCCGTATTTGGCGATCCGTCATCGTTGATCATGTAATCAGCGTTGCCGTGGTCTGCCAGTATAATAAACGAGTAACCGTTAGCTATGCCTGTTTCAATAACCGCTTGTGCACAGGCATCCACGGTTTCGGCAGCTTTTACTACTGCGCTGAATACGCCTGTATGGCCAACCATATCGGTATTGGCAAAGTTAAGTACAATGAAATCTGGCCAGCCACTTTGCAGTTCCGGGATAATGGCATCGCGTATACCCGCAGCGCTCATTTCGGGTTGAAGGTCGTATGTTGCAACCTTTGGTGATGGTACTAAAAGGCGCTTTTCATTAATAAACTCCGCTTCGCGTCCGCCAGAGAAGAAAAACGTAACGTGTGGATATTTCTCAGTTTCCGCAATACGGATCTGGGTTTTTCCGGCATCCTGTAAAATTTCGCCGAGCGTTTTTGTCAGGTCGTCTTTTGTAAATATTACCTTAACACCCTGGTAAGTTTCATCATAGGTGGTCATGGTAACATAGTATAGCTTAAGCGGGTGCAGGTTATACTCCGGGAAAGCTTTTTGGGTAAGTGCCAAAGTAATTTCGCGGCCGCGGTCTGTTCTAAAGTTAAAGCAGATCACTACGTCGCCTTCTTTAATTACTGCCAAAGGTTGGCCTGCACCATCAGTTTTAACAATAGGCGGCATAAACTCGTCGGTAATATCCTGCAGGTACTGGCTTTTTATTGCTTGTACTACGTCCGTAACATGCTCGCCTACGCCGTTAACCATTACATCATAAGCTTGCTTTACACGCTCCCAGCGGTTATCGCGGTCCATGGCGTAGTAACGGCCAATGGCAGATGCTAACTGCACCTTAGTACCCGCTATATGCTGCTCCAGGTCGGTAATAAAACCAAGGCCCGATTTAGGGTCAGTATCTCGCCCATCTAAAAACGCATGGACAAAAACATTGTCCAAATTATATTCGCCAGCCGCATCGCACAAGCCCTTCAAGTGTTTTATATGCGAGTGTACGCCACCGTCGGACACAAGGCCGATAAAATGCACCGCTTTGCCGTTTTGCTTAGCGTAGTTAAAGGCATCTTGTAACACAGGGTTTCCCGGCAGCTCGTGCTCATCAACAGCTTTGTTAATGCGCCCCAGTTCCTGGTAAACTACGCGGCCGGCACCCAAATTCATGTGCCCAACCTCAGAGTTACCCATTTGCCCGTCGGGCAAACCTACCGCCATGCCCGATGCCTCTAACTTTGAGTTAGGATAAGTGCTGATCAAATGATCAAAGAACGGGGTTTTAGCCGCTAAAATGGCGTTGGTTTGATCGTTACGACCGTACCCCCAGCCATCCAATATAATTAATGCAAGTTTTTTCGTATTTTCCACACTGCAAATATAAAACCCACGTTGTATAGATTATAATTTATAGCCACGCTTATTTTCGCAAATGTTGCTAAACTTAACTTAACCGCTATGAAATTACTTTACCTGCCGCTGCTTATACTATTAAGCCTGTTACCTGCCGACCCTATTGATAACATTGCCCAATTAATAGGCAAAGGGAATGTGCACGAACTTGCCAGATATTTCCCCGCAGAAGTTGAGATCGGCTTGCCCGGCACGGATGAGGATACCTACACTAAAACTGCTGCCCAGAGCATGTTAGAAAAATTCTTCGCTCAAAACAAACCACTGAGCGAAAAAATACTTCACAAAATAAATAACGGAAGCAGTTTTCAGTACGGCGTTGTTATTTTATCTACTGCAAAAGGGCCATACCGGGTTTCCTTTAATCTTAAAAACGATAACGGTAAAATTCAATTGGTGAAACTAATTATTGAAGCCGAAAAGTAAAGTAGTGTAACATCCGCCCAGGCACGCCCCGCGTAATCATCTGCGGTGGCATTTTAAAAATTTTTGATTGCCTGTAGCGAAATACGTTTTAGCCTCGTTTAACAGCAGGATAACACATAAATTTACTATTATGAAACACCTTAAATTATTAAAAAATTTAGCGCTGGCCGGGCTTGCCGTTGTACTGGCATCGGGTTGTGCCAAGGACGAAAACCAACAAGTACTTCCTGTATCAACTTTTGCAGTTTACAATGTATCGCCTGATGCACCCAAAATTGGCTTCAGATTAAACAACAATGTTTTATATAATGATTCTGTAGGTTTTGGTGGTTACGGTTATTATTTGAACGCATACGCCGGCACCAGAGAATTGTCAGCCTATCAGAGAGAAACAAAAAAAACAACTATCACTACAACTTTAGAGGAAGGTAAAATTTACTCTGCGTGGCTAGCCGGCCCCTGGGCTACATCTGAATTTGTTATACTGGAAGACAAACTCACCAATCCTGCAGCGGGTAAGGCGAATGTCCGCTTTGTTAACATGAGCGTTGGTGCGCCTGCGCTTGATCTTGTAACCAGCACAGGCACCGCTGTTGTTAGCAACAGGGTCTACAAAGAAAACAGCGATTTTACGGCTATTGATGCCAATCAGAATTACAACTTCGTTATCCGCCAGAATGGTTCTACAGTTGATAAGGTTTTGCTTCCCTCTGTTAATATACAGGCGGGGCGCATTTACACCATTGTAGCAAAAGGTCTTTATAGCGGAACAGGAAATACAGGTTTAAGCGGCGACGTACTTATAAACTATTAAGATAAGCAGCTTTTGCACTAAACTGCGGCTATGTTATGATATTTGCTTGTGCGAAATAAAGAGCTGACATTGGATAAACTGATTGAGGGGTGTATAAAAAAGGATTTCAGGAGTGAAGAACTTTTATACAAAACTTATTTTGGTTATTTATCGGGTGTGGCCTACAGGTATACCAAAGAACGCAATGAGTCTGTTGAACTGATCAACGACTCATTCGTTCGTATTTTTAAAAAGCTGGATAGTTTTGCGTTTAACGGCCCGCCGGATGAGAAGCAGAAAGCTTTTAAAGGATGGATAGGCCGTATTACCGCCAATGTTGCTATTGACCGCATACGCGCCAAACGAGCCATTATATATCTGGAAGATGTAACAAGCGAAAGCAAAGCTGATTTAACTTTTGAAGCACCAGATACGCTTACTTATCAGGACATTATGACACTTGTTGGCCGCCTGCCTGATATACAGCAGCTTATTTTTAACATGCATGAAATTGAGGGATTTTCTCACGAGGAAATAGCCGTTAAACTGAATATCCCCGCCAGCACCAGCAGGGTGTATCTCACCAGGGCAAAGGCAAAGCTAGTAACACTTTACAACACCGTAACTAATATGCGCCATGAAAAATGAGCAGGATCTGTTTAATGAGATAGAAGACGTGCTGCATGCTCACCAGGATGCTTATGTGCCCGGTGCGTGGGAAGAATTTGTGAAAAATAAAAGGCGCAGGCGCGGCCTTGTATACATACGTATAGTGGCTGCAGCGGCTATACTGCTAATGTTAGGTTATACTGCCTGGCTTTTTGTACCGGCAAACAAAGTTGATAATACCGCAAATCAAACCAAGACAAAAATAAAGAAACCCTATATCTACTCTAATAGGCAAAATGAGCGACGTGACAGTGTGATAATAGAGAGTACTGTCGCGTCGCTAAGGGATGTGGATAACAACTTAAACACAGGCAAAGCATATTACACACCAAATCAGAGCTACGGTTTAAATAATAGTACAAATGGCAGAAGCGACATTCAAAGATACGCGCAAAATGTTCCTCCTATTGCCCCGAACGATATACGCATTACGGGCAAATCCAATAACTTTCAAACAGTTACCGGAGAGATTAGTGTGCATCAAGATTCTTTGGAAATTGCTACACTACCCTTTGTTAGGAATGCCGATGATCCCATTGTTGCTAAAACAGAGTCAAAACGGTATGACCGTGGCACACAAAGACTAAATTACGATAGCCTTGCTAATTTAAGCAAACTAAAACCAGTTGTTGCTACCGAGAAAAAGGCAAGAAATTTAAGTTACGCGGTGTTGTTGTCGCCATCAGTAGGTAACCAAAAAATGAATTTTGGTACCGGTGTGGAAGTGGCGTATGATATTAATAAAAGCTTTTCTGTTAGTAGTGGCATATCTTATTCTTACGTTAACGCGGGGTCAAACAGAAGCCCTTTATCAGCCGATGCAACACCAAATTATAGCTTGCAGGGTTATACCCCTTTAGCCTCGGCAAACACGCTGTCTTATTCAACGTCTGCTCCATCGCAAAACGTGCAAGGAGTAAAGCTGGCCTTATCAGGGCTTGAAATACCGCTAAACTTTCAGTTTAAAACAGCAAAGGGATTTTATCTGAGCGCCGGGATATCGGCCATGTCGGTAATTGGCAACAACCTATCTTATAACTACATCAGCAACCGGGCTGTAAGCGTGCCGTCTGCCAATGGCTTAACCAACACTATCAGCATCATAACCGAGCAAACCACTCAAAAAAGCAATGAAAATTTAAGCGGTTATATTGGTTTTTACACCCTTTCTGCCGGAAAAAAAATAAGTTTTGGACGTGGCAAACTAAACTTTGCCCCTTTTATTAAAGTTCCTTTCAATAGGGTTTCTTCCGAAAACATTCAGCTGATACATGGTGGTGTACAGCTGGGTATAGGGTTTTAAACGCCAAGCGCATGTTATGCCATTATCTGGCTTTTAAAAGCGATTTCCCGGATAGTATCCCCTCAAATTGCCCTCATACAAAAAATGTTATTACTTTTGCGGCATAAAACCCTGTACAAATTTGGATAAGGAACTTTTACACCGCTTTATAAGCAACGCTTTGGCAGAAGATGTAGGTGATGGCGACCATACATCACTAGCAACCATACCCACACGCACTCAGGGGAAAGCTAGACTATTGGTTAAAGACGAAGGTGTAATTGCCGGCGTCGAACTGGCACTGCTTATTTTTAGTGAGGTTGACCCTGCACTTAAAGTTGAAGTACTGATACAAGACGGAACCCTTGTTAAACCCAAGGATATTGTTTTGTGGGTAGCAGGCGATGCCCAGAGCATACTTAAAGCAGAACGCCTTGTGTTAAACTGCATGCAGCGCATGAGCGGCATTGCCACAAAAACCCGCCACATAGTTGATTTGCTTAAAGGAACCAATACTAAAGTTCTTGACACCCGCAAAACCACGCCGGGCATGCGTTATCTTGAAAAATGGGCCGTACGTATTGGGGGTGGTGTTAATCACCGTTTTGGTTTGTATGATATGATTTTGATCAAAGACAACCATGTTGATTATGCTGGCGGAATAAGGAATGCTATTGAAAACACGCATAATTATCTGGCGGAACAAAACAAGAAGATAGCCATTGAAATTGAGGTGCGCAATATGGATGAGTTGGAGCAGGTTTTGGCTACCGGCGGTGTTAACAGAATATTGCTTGATAATTTTAATTTTGCTGATCTAAAGCAAGCTGTTAACATTGTTGAGGGCAGGTACATAACCGAAGCATCGGGCGGCATAACTATTGACACCGTACGCGAGTTTGCCAACTGTGGTGTTGATTATGTTTCTATAGGCGAGCTTACCCATTCAGTAAAAAGTTTGGACCTTAGCCTTAAAGCAGCTTATTAAGTTTATAGCTTTTAACACAACCTATAATTATTTATTTATTTCAAAAAATATTACGCAGCAAGCTTAAATATTATTAAACTTGTTTGGAGTACTGATCACTTATTATGTTGTTTTTTGAATGATAAACGTCTATTCAATTTCCGCACTTATTTTAGCCTATTTATTTGGCTCAATCCCTACGGCGGTGTGGATAGGTCAGGCATTTTTTAACATTGATGTTAGAGAATACGGCAGCGGGAACGCCGGTGCAACCAACACATTTAGGGTATTAGGCAAAAAAGCGGGCATACCTGTAATGTTGCTTGATATTTTAAAGGGCTGGACAGCCACCAATCTGGTATATATAATAGGCGTTTCTACAACGGGGCCATCCAACTCAATAGCATTTACAAATTACGCTTTGGCCCTTGGTATAGCGGCAGTAATGGGGCACCTCTTTCCTGTTTTTGCGGGGTTTAGGGGCGGCAAAGGCATTGCAACTTTATTTGGTATGATACTGGCCATTAACCTGCCATCAGCCCTGCTTTGCGTTTCGGTATTCATAGCGGTATTGTTAATAACCCGTTACGTTTCGCTGGGTTCAATATTGGCTGGCTTTATGTATCCGGTAGGTGTAACCTTTATATTCCCTACCTATATAAAATCAGTTATTATATACGGCATGTGCATGTGCGTTTTAATATTGGTTACTCACCAAAAAAACATCGAACGGCTTATCAGAGGTAAAGAATCAAAAGTTAATTTCTTTAAGAAAAAAGAAGTTTAATTTACCAATCAAACATTCTAAGTTTTATTGAGTTAATAGTGAAATTAACATCTATTTTTTAGAGACATTTACACTATGAAACTATCAAAATTTATACTAGCCCTACTAACTGTCGCACTTATATATTCATGTTCAACTGTACCGCTTACCGGGCGCAAGCAGCTGAGTTTGGTAGACGATTCACAGATCAATCAAGCGGCTGCCGCAAGTTATCAGCAATTGCTGTCTGACCCAAAGACCAAAGTGATTAGCACCAACACCGCCGAAGCACAGCGCGTAAAACGCGTTGGGCAACAATTGGCAGTAGCTATTGAAAAATATCTAAATCAAAATGGCTATGCCATTCAATATCAGTTTGCATGGGAGTTTAACTTGATACAAAGCGAAGAAGTAAACGCCTGGTGTATGCCTGGTGGTAAAGTGGCTATCTACAGCGGAATATTGCCTGTAACTAAAACAGATGCAGGCCTTGCCGTTGTAATGGGCCACGAAATTGCGCATGCTATTGCCCGGCACTCTGCTGAGCGTATGTCGCAGGAAATGGCGGCACAGGCAGGTGGCAGTATAGTGGGCGCAGCAACAACGAATAAGTCATCCGCTAATATTATTAATGCCCTATATGGCGTTGGCGGCCAGCTTGCTTTGTTAAAATATGGCCGTGATCAGGAATCAGAAGCAGACCGTTTGGGTTTAACTTTTATGGCAATGGCAGGTTACGACCCTAACGAAGCCGTTACTTTTTGGCAACGTATGGCAGCGCAAAAAACAGGCGGTGCGCCACCTGAATTTTTAAGCACCCACCCTGCCGATGCTACACGTATCAATAACATTAAAAATGCTATACCAGAGGCGATGAAGTACTATAAGAAATAGATATACTAACATCACAAAAAAATAGCGATGAGTTTTAAAAACCATCGCTATTTTTTGTTTAAAGCTTTTGCTTTTCTTTTACCCTTCAGCTTACATATAAGCCCTTTGGTTCTTGCCCTCCATCCAGTTAACAAAGGCACGGTTAACTACCTTGTTGCCGCCTGGTGTTGGGAAATTACCTGAGAAATACCAGTCGCCGGTATGGTCAGGGCAGGCTTTATGCAGGTTATCCAGTGTTTGATAAATAACATGTACCTGGCAATTAATTTCTTTTGGTGTAATGATCTGTGCTATGCGGTCAGATATCTGCTGATCAGTAAAGGGTTCATAAATGGCCTTAACATAATTGCTTGCCTGCTCTTTTGGCAGTGATGCACTAGCTTTACATTGCTGATAAGTTTCAAGTATGATGTTCTCTTTGCCCTGTTCCTTCAATAAACTGATAGCTGCTTCAAAAGCAACAAACTCGCCCATACGCGACATATCAATGCCATAGCAATCAGGATAACGAATTTGCGGTGCAGACGATACTACTATTATCTTCTTAGGACCCAATCTGTCCAGAATTTTCAGAATACTTTGCTTAAGCGTAGTACCACGAACGATGGAATCATCAAGAATCACCAGTGTGTCAGTACCATTTTTTATAAGGCCGTAAGTACTATCATAAACGTGCGCAACCATCTCGCTGCGGTCGGCATCCTGTGTAATAAAAGTACGCAGTTTAACGTCTTTAATAGCAATCTTCTCCACACGTGGAGCCATACCAAGCACCTCACTTAGCTCTTCCTCACTTATTTTATCATCGCGATTAAGCAGCCTGTCGCGCTGGTATTTCTTTATGTACTTATGCACCCCTTCAACCATGCCGTAAAAAGCAACTTCGGCAGTGTTTGGAATATAGGAGAATACCGTGTTCTTTATATCATTATTAACCGCATCCAGTATCTGAGGGCAAAGCAAACGACCTAATTGCTTACGTTCGCGGTAGATAGATGCATCGCTGCCGCGCGAGAAATAGATACGCTCGAAAGAGCAGGCTTTTCTTTCCTGCGGCTCGCTGAACATACTCTCGGTTATTGTCCCGTTCTTTTTAACAATAAGGGCATGGCCGGGTTTTATCTCCTTAATATCATCAATAGGGATATTGAATGCCGTTTGCAGGGCCGGCCTTTCAGATGCAGCTACAACAATCTCGTCATTGTAATAATAATATGCCGGACGAATGCCCACCGGATCGCGCATTACAAAGGCGTCACCATGGCCAAATATCCCGGCAATAGTATAACCCCCATCCCAGTTACGGGCTGATTTGGTAAGAATTTTGGCCACATCCATGTCGTTAGCAATCAACTTGCTAATCTCCATATTGTCGTCCAATCCCTCGCGCTTGTACTGATCAAACAAACCCTGGTTTTCGGTATCCAAAAAGTGTCCTATTTTTTCAAGAACTGTAACCGTGTCGGCTTTTTCTTTTGGATGTTGACCTAAATCGTACAATTGCTGCAACAACTCATCAACATTAGTCATGTTAAAGTTGCCTGCAATTACCAGGTTCCGCGTCATCCAGTTGTTTTGGCGCAGAAATGGGTGACAGTTTTCAATACTATTTTTGCCATGTGTGCCATAGCGTAAATGTCCTAACAACACCTCGCCTGTAAAGCTTACATGTTCCTTAAGCCAGTCAGCATCAGCCATTTTCTCTGGCATTTCTTTATGAATATCTGCGAATTTCTTCTGTATGTACTCAAAAATGTCTGCCACAGCATTTGATGCCATAGAACGGTGCCTGCTTATGTATCGCTTGCCCGGAGCTACATCCAGCTTAATGGTTGCAACGCCTGCGCCATCCTGGCCCCGGTTATGCTGCTTTTCCATTAAAAGATACAGTTTGTTTAAGCCATACAGCGCAGTGCCGTATTTTTGCTGGTAGTAAGATAGTGGCTTTAGTAATCGGATAAATGCCACACCGCATTCATGTTTAATCTGATCGCTCATGATTGGTAATGAGCGGGCAAAGTTATAACTTTAAAGTAAAGATGCATTAACTTAAATGTCATTAAATAGTATTAAAATGTTTGAACCATTATTTATAGGATTTAACGATTAACTGATGCATTGACGCCAATAGAACTGTAGCAATTTCAGACTTAGCTTAACAAGTTTGATTATAATATGGGTTTATCACTTCCAAAAAAAGCCGGACACAGTGCCGGCTTCTTTTGGAAGTGATATTAAAATCATACAATCTTTAAATCCTATAAATCATAATTCAGACAACCTAACAAATCAAGGTTACAGTTTCTCTCCGTGCTGGCTAATGTCCAAACCTATCACCTCATCTTCGGCAGAAACACGAAGCGGAGAAATCATATCGGTTATCTTCAACAATAGCAATGAACCGAAAAATGCAAATACCGATGCGATAACCATTGCAAATAACTGCACCAGGAACAAATGAGTCTCGCCAAAGAACAAGCCGTTTCCTGTAGCATTGCCGGGGTTAACATTAGTATGGGCAAATACACCGGTGAGCAACATACCCACCATACCGCCTACACCGTGGCAAGGAAAAACGTCAAGCGTATCATCAATAGAGGTGCGTGTGCGCCACTCTACTACCAAATTACTAACTACAGACGATATAATACCTATGGCAAGAGAGTGAGGAACTGAAACAAAGCCCGCAGCCGGTGTAATGGCCACCAACCCTACTACCGCACCTATACAAGTACCCATTGCCGAAGGCTTGCGGCCGCGTACCATATCAAAAAATATCCAGGCAATACCACCCGCTGCTGATGCCGTTGTGCTGGTTGCCAGCGCTGTTACCGCCAAATGGTTAGCACCGAAAGCCGAGCCTGCGTTGAAACCAAACCAACCGAACCATAGCAAACCGGTACCTATAATTACATAAGTAATACGTGCCGGTGAATGGCTCTGCTCATTACGTTTCTTTAAATATAGTGCTGATGCCAATGCGGCCCAGCCTGCAGACATGTGTACTACCGTACCACCGGCAAAGTCCAACACGCCTAGTTTGAATAAAATACCATCAGGATGCCATGTTGCATGCGCCAAAGGCGAAAAGATGAATATGCTGAAAAGGCATAAAAACAAAATGTATGAGTTAAAACGGATACGTTCTGCAAAAGCCCCGGTAATAAGTGCCGGGGTAATAATGGCAAACTTTAACTGGTACATAGCAAATAACAGCAAGGGTATGGTGGGTGCTAAAGGCCATGTATTGTTGCTTAACATTCCTTTCATCATAAAAAAGGTAGCCGGATTACCAATAAAACCACCAATGCTATCACCAAAAGCCAGACTAAAACCAAAAATTCCCCACATTACGGTGATAATAACCATACATACTACACTTTGCAGCATGGTAGATATAACGTTCTTTTTGTTAACCATGCCACCATAAAAGAAAGCCAAACCTGGCGTCATGATCAAAACCAGCGCGGTTGACATTAGCATCCAGGCAATATCGCCGGTGTTATAAGTGGCTTTTGCCGTTTTGTCTATTTCTACTGAAGGGAAAAGAAAGGTTAAAACCAGCGCAATTAGTAATACAAAAAAAGGAACGTAACGTTTCATTTAGATAATTTGTGGTTAATTTTAAAAAGTGGCTGAAATTATGATTTATATCACAAAAAAATGAAATAAAGTTAAATTTTATTGATAAATGTTAATAAAAAGGAACCTTTTTATAATAAATTTATAATAATTGAAGGAAAAACACCAAAAAACACAAGCGCCGCGCTTATAATAATTGCTAATAACAATAAATTGCGTGGTGCAGTAGGAACCTCAGCAAGTTGAGAGCGTTTAAGAAAAAGATTAAGCGGTATTTTTATATAATAGAATAGTGAAACAACGGTTGTTAATGCGCCTGTAATAGTTAAAAGCAATAGCAAAAGATCATTATTTTGCTGATAAACTCCATAAACAGACGAAAACACTAGTAATTTGGCGTTAAACCCGGCCGTTACCGGCAAACCGGTTAACGAAATTAAAATTACGACGAAACAAACTGAAGCAGCAGGATATTTAAAACCTAAACCCTCGTATTTTACGATATCATCAGAACCTGTGATATGCTCAAAATAACTTACCAATGCCAAAGCGGCAATATTTGCCATAGCATATACAGCTAAATAAAATGTTAACGTGCTTATGCCTTCCACGCTAAATGTTACAATAGCCATTAAAGCAAACCCTGTATGACCTATACTTGAGTATGCCAGCATGCGTTTGGCGTTTTTTTGCATTACCGCAGCAAAATTACCGGCTATCATGGTTACGATACCAATAACAGACAGTATCAACCTGAAATCAAATGATTTCCATTGGGCAGAAGATATAAACGGAGTTAAAAAGTTAACCAACAGGGCAAAAGCAGCTATTTTAGTAACCGTTGATAAATAGGCGGTTACCGGTGTTGGCGCACCCTGGTAAACATCGGGTACCCAGAAGTGGGCCGGAACGAATGACAATTTGAACCCTATTCCTATCAACACGAATACGACGGCAACTGACACTGGTGCGGCATCAGCTTTAATTAATCCGGTTATAAAATGGTCGTCAAATAAACCCAGGGTGCCACTTAAACCATATAGTAACGATATACCGTACAGCATAATTGCAGATGCGGCTGCTCCAAATAAAACATATTTTAAACCAGCTTCGGCACTAAAGGCATTTTCTGTGCGGTAAGCTACCATCAAATAAGAAGCAATAGAAACCATCTCTACGGATAGATAAACCGATAGCAGGTTGGATGCCATGGTCATTATATGCAGGCCCAATACTGATGCTATTGTGATGGAATAAAGATCACCCATACCCTTGCTATGCAGCCTGAGCTTTTTATCCCAATCAAAGTAAAGTATCAGGATAAAAGCCGATAAGTCAATGATTAACCTGAATATCAGTGAGGTGTGGCTTTGCAGCAGCATATCGCCAAATAAAAGCCCTACCCCATTCTTTAGCGCAACCAGTTGCCCTAAAACCTGAATAATAACAGCGAGCATACCTGTTAGGGCCAAAGCTTTGCACGCTTTTGCCCAGGTTTTACCAACCAGCAGATCGGCTAACAATACTACCACAAATACCAGCATAAGGTAGAGTTCGGGGACGAACTTGTGCAGATCGCCCAGAATGCCCTCTAATTGCGTTGGTATATGTGGTAGCAGATCGTGCATGTATTATTGAACTATTACTTGTTGATTTTTTGGGTATTTAACCTGATACTTTAGATCGATTTTCTTTTCTGCCTGCGAATTTAATGTTAAATTCCATGAAACTTTGCCTGTAGTTTTATCAAGGTTTCCGGCAGATATCTCTTGTGTTTCCACCTCGATGGCTGAATTTTGTGAAACTGGTATCTGATCCTCCAACAACAAGTTCACCTGTTGATTTTTACGGTTTTTAATATTGATAAGCCAGTTTTTTGTTTCTTTTTTGTTAGAACCCAGGCTTTGCTTTTCAGTTAGTTCTTTCTGCAAAGTACGGGTAACCACGATATTCTTATCAACACCTAAGGACAGGTTTAAGGTATCGGTAGAAACCTGCGTGTCTATTAATGATTTGCCGATGAAGGTACCTTCGAAAAACAAGTTGGCCTCGCCTGATAAGAAATTGTATTTATTCCAGTCGGTTAAGCTTGCGGTTAAAAGCACATCGGTGCTTAACTTGGGCGCGGTATAATATTGGTAGGTAGCAGGTAGTTCTACTTCGTTTACGTTAACCAGATATTGCTTACCATCACCGGGAATAGTGTAAGGATCATCAATATTAAACTCAATGTTGGTTTGGTTTTCGATTTGCCTAACGGAAATAGGGATTGTTGATGCAGCCCCTCTTATTTTGATAGTCGGTGAAGATCCCGGTGTGACATTCAACCCCGCCACACGACCTTCTAAAGATGTTATCACAACCTCATTAAGCATTTGTGCTTGCTGATTCAGGCCGACGTTTATTACCGCCGAATTAACAGCCTGTTCAGTTGCTTCGTAACCAAGTGCGATAAATTCTAATGTTTGATTACTACCTCCTGGTATCTGAATACTGTATTTACCGTCAGCATTCGTGGCAGTAGCAATAGATGTCCCTTTAACCCTTACAGTTGTGCCGGGCAATGAAGTGCGGTTTTGATTATCAAAAACAGTCCCGCTAACTTTTGTTATAGCGCTGTTAGCTTGATAGAACATACCATAATTAAGGTAATAAGGATCAAGCTGTGGTTTGCTACCACTAACCGTCGGGTTACCTGTGGATAGCGTAAGTTTTATATTCTTCCATTCCTCGCCACTCTGCTGGCTTACATTGGCTTTATAAGCTATTGAGATAGGACTGTTAACATTTTTTGCGCGAATATCATAAGTGGGGTACCACGCTGCATTCTTTACCACATAGCTCAACGTGAATGTGGTTGAAGTAGCCGCTTTTGATGAAATAGTGACCAGTATATTGCCGGTAGCTTTACTGCTTCCTCTCAGCGCGTCGGCAATTTGCTTTTCTATCTTCATAAGCTCGGTAATAAGCCTTACAGCCTCATCGTTATGAGCCAACTCTCGCTTTTTGATCTCTGTAAGGCGTTGGGTTTGAAAATCAAGTGCCTGCTTTAGTTTGATAAGATCCAATCCCGTATTATCACCGCTTACTACCTGATTTTTTGAAAGCATTTCTGCTTCCTGCTTATCAATTGCCACCAAAGTGTTTTGAAAGTTTATTTTGTCGCGAAGTGCTTTTTGCTGTGCTTGTAAGGCTACAACACCGCTTTGGCGCGTTTGCTCGTCAATATAATTGAGCTCATTTTTTACTGATAAGATAGTAAAATCGCCTGCAGCACGCACCTGCAGGCTTTGCACATCAATATCCGGCGAGATATTGCCGAATATTAAAGTTGAGGTGCCTGCCGTAATTTGTGCAGTAGCGGTACGTGTTACCTGCGCACCGTTTAAAAACACGGTAACTTTCTGAACTTTTGATTCTACCTTTTGGCCATCATCTGCTTTGAGTGACAGGGCGAAAATTGAAAGGAAAATTATCAGGGTTAATTTTTTGAACATGATGTTTTTTGTTTAAGTAAATAATCCGGTTTTTGGCGACCACTAAAGTGGATCACAATAACAGGATGTATTTGCATGCTCATTTCCATAACCGCACAAAAAAATTACTTACCTATCTGTAAAAACTGTACCAGCGCAAGCACAGAATCATTTACCTTATCAAAAACCAGCGATGGCATTATGCCCAATATAAGTGTAGCGGCAGCCAGTGGTATCAGTGCTACCAACTCGCGGCGGTTAAGATCAACCAAAGCGGTTTTCCATGTCTCGCCACCTTTTAGTGATAAAGAACCGAAAAACACCCTTTGCAGCGTCCACAAAAAATAGGCGGCGCTAAACAAAATACCAACAGCGCCGCAAGCGGCCATCCAATAGGGCAGTAAACCATTAACCGACGGTGATTTAAAAGCACCCGCCAACGAGAAAGCCTCTGCTATAAACGCTGAGAAACCTGGCAAACCTAAGGAAGCAAAGAAAGCTATCATTATGAATACCGTATATTTTGGCATTAAGCTGGCTAAACCTCTGAAATTGTAAATATCCCTGTCGTGCACACGGTTGTACACCACCCCTACCAGGTAAAACAGCATGGCCGATAAAAACCCGTGGCTCACCATTTGTATCACCGCACCACTTAAACCCTCGGCCGTTTGCGATGCTATGCCTAACAATACAAACCCCATTTGCGATACGGATGAATAGGCAACGACCTTTTTCAGATCGCGCTGCGCAAGGGCGTTGAACGCGCCGTATAATATAGATATAACGCCTAAAAGCCCCAGCCAAAACGCGCCGGAAACAGCAACATCAGGGAAGATGCCCAAACAGATCCTGATAATACCGTAGCCTCCTATTTTAAGCAGGATGGCGGCAAGAATAATTGAAACCGGCGTGGGTGCCTCAACGTGCGCGTCGGGCAGCCATGTGTGTAAAGGTACCACCGGTACTTTGATGGCGAAGGCAATAAACAGCACAATAAAACCTATAACCCTTGCCGACACGCCAAACACTGTTTGCTGCGTTATTATAGAAAATATAGATTCAGGGCCATAGTTGTCGGGGTTCATCATTTGCACCATGTTAAAGGTATGGTTGCCTGTGGCAGGGTCGGTTACCGAAAGGTATAGCCCTATCATAACCAGCAGCATAAACACCGATCCAAATAAGGTATACAGGAAGAATTTTATTGCTGCATACTCGCGGCGTACACCGCCCCACATACCTATCAGGAAATAAAGCGGCAGCAACATCAATTCGTAGAAAATATAGAACAGGAAGAAATCCAACGCGCAGAACACGCCAATAACAGCCATATCCAGTATCAAAAACAGAATAAAAAAACCTTTTATGTTACTTTTGATCTCCCATGATGCTAAAGCAGCTATTACCATTACCAGCGACGCCATCACCAGCATAGGCAGCGAAATGCCATCAATACCAACAAAATAATCTATCTGCATTACGCCGAGCGTACCCAGGTTAAGGTTTATCCAGGGGATTTTTTGCACAAACTGATACTGCGCTTCGTTGGCAATGCCGGCAAAATCAAGCCCGGTTTTAAAGTTTAAATAAATATAAACGCTGATAGCAAACTGAACCAAGGTAGCCAATAGCGCGATATACCTGAAACTGCGGCGAGCACCCGACGGTATAACGGCTATAATTGCGCCAAATAGCAAGGGTATAAATATCAGCAGTGTCAGCATCATTTGAGATTTGAGATTTGAGATTTAAGATTTGAGAAACTATTTGTTTTACGATGTGCCGGAATTGAGATAGGTTTCATAAAAAGCACCTTAAACTGGTTTACTTTACCACGTGCATTTAACCTATTTAATGTCTCAATTCTCATGTTTCAATTCTCAAATCTAAAAAAGTAAATAAATAAACAGCAGCAACACAATAGCCATCATGCTGAACAAGTAATACTGTATTTTACCGCTCTGAAAATAGCGAATAAAGTTGCCGGTTACCCTAACAATAAAAGTTGCAACGCGCGATGCGCCATCAATAACATAATAATCAAACCAGGCCGCAAATTTTGAGAGCCCGATAATAGCATCGGTCAACAGATGGATAAATCCATCAATCACATTTTTATCAATCCACGCCGCTGCGCGGGTTAGCGACAAAATTCCGCCAACAATTACTTTATCGTAAAAAGCATCAATATACCATTGGTTGTACGATAGCCTGAACAAAAATGTATGCTGCGGGAACGACCATGTATTACGTTTTACATATACTGCATAAGCGCCATAAATTACAAAAACGCTCAAAATATTAACCCCTACCGGGATGATAGTGTGGTAAATATTTACCCTATCCAGGCCGGTCTCTACAGAAAAGCCGCTAAACACCCATGCATGCTCATACACAAATGGATTGATGGAAAATAACGGAAACAAACTGCAAGCGGCTAACAACATTAAAGGCAATTTATATTGCCAGCCACCATCGCTGATGTGAAATTTAATATCTGGATGGAATTGTTCTAACTTAAACTCGCCGAAAAATACTTTAACTATCATTCGGGTTACATAGAAAGCTGTAAGGCCGGTGGTTAATATAGCGCCAAGGGGCGCAAGCATATGCCAGAAACCCCGATGCTCGGCCCAATCAACAGATTGTATCAGGATACCATCTTTTGACAGGAAACCTGAGGTAAGCGGTAAACCAATCAAGGCGGCAGCACCAATTAAGGCGGCTATAAAAGTAAACGGCAGCTTTTTACGCAGGCCGCCCATGTTCAGAATGTTTTGGGGGTCGATATCGAGCTTGTTGTCGTACTTAATATGCTGCATCTCATGTATCACAATACCCGCTACCAGAAACAGCAGGCACTTAAAAAAGGCGTGCGTAACCAGGTGAAAAAGCGACGATGCATACGCCCCTATGCCCATACCCATAACCATAAAGCCCAGTTGCGATATGGTGGAGTAGGCCAGTATTCGTTTAAAATCATTTTGGGTTAAGGCAATAGTGGCAGCCATAAACGCGGTGAAACAACCTATTGCCGCTAAAACATCCAACTCTGCCGGGGTAAACAAAGCATAAAATCTGCCTAATAAAAAAACACCCGCCGCAACCATTGTGGCTGCATGTATCAAAGCCGAAACCGAGGTGGGGCCCTCCATGGCATCAGGCAGCCAGGTGTGAAGCGGGAACTGGGCTGTTTTTGTAGCAACTGCCAGGAACACACCTCCGCAGGCAACATACTGCCAAAATACCGGCAGCGTGGTGCCAGCCCCAACCCAAAGGCCGTTTACTACCTGCGATTGCGCTATTAAACCATAACTGCCAAACAGTTGGTTCAGATCAAAACTACCCGATTGTATAAAGATGATAAGCAAGGCTACCAACAAACCAACATCGCCGATGCGGTTCATAATGAACGCTTTCTTGTTGGCCGCAACTGCTTTGTCTTTGGTAAACCAAAAGCCAATGAGCAGGTAGGATGAAAAGCCAACCAGCTCCCAAAAAACATAAAAAGTTATCATGCTATCGGCAACTACCAAAGCCAGCATGCTAAAGCAGAACAGACTTAAATAGGTAAAGTAGCGCTTATACCGCTCATCATGTTTCATGTAAGCGGTTGAGTAAATATGTACCGGCAATGCAATAGCAGGCACCAGCAACATCATTATTACCGAATGGTTGTTGAGCCATATACCTGCATAGGCGTTAGTACTGCCAATGGTAAACCACTTAAACTGCCAGTGCAGTTGCGGCTGATTCCACAATTTTGCAAACACAATTATTGAGCTAACAAAACTTAACAAAATAGCCCCTGTTGATACCCACCCTGCTGCCTTATTAGTTTTGCCCGGCAAACAAACATTAATTAAAAAGGCAAGCAGTGGCAGCAATACCGCCGTTAATGCCAGGCATATTATTAATGATTGCTGATATGGTTGAAAGTTGCTCAAATAATTAATCCTTCAAACTATTGATCCTACCCGGATCAATGGTTTTATATTTTCTGTAAACTGTTAAAATTATAGCCAATGCAACGGCAGTTGTGGCCGCCGCCAGTACAATGGCAAATAAAGCGAAAATTTGCCCGCCGTTGTTTATCTTATCATACTTACCAAATGCCACCAGGTTTAAAATGGCCGCATTCAGCATTAGCTCAATGCCTATCAATAACTGAATAGCATTACGTTTGGTTAGCAGCATGTATAAACCAATGCAAAACAAGGCCGCACCTACAATCAGGAAATCATTCAATGATATCATGCTTCGGGCCCCTTCCTTGCTATGTGGGCCGCTCCTATCAATGCCATCATCAATAAAATTGATATGGCCTCAAATGGTAGCAAATAGCTTGTCATTAAGTTAATGCCAATATTATTAATTCCGTTATCGGTAGGTTGCATTACGTTACCATTGGCTACCGATTGTTGTATCCAACCCAGCTTATCGGCATTCATTTTTAATATCATTGCTACCATAACAACAAAAAACAACGTCGATAAAATTAGTCCAGGTATTTTGCCACTGTTTACTAACTTACCTTTTTGCTCGCCCAGGCTGTTCAACGTTTCTTTACCCGAAAGCATAAAGGCGAATAGTATCAACACTAAAATACCGCCTACGTAGATCACTATCTGCGTAACGGCCACAAAATCGGCCAGTGCCAACACATATAAACCTGCCAGCGCAAACAGTGTTACAAAGAACATAAATATGCCACGCACTAAATTTTTTGTAGCCGCAACATACATTGCTGATGCTATTGCAATAAAGGCCATCGCATAAAAAAGCACCTGGGCTAAGCTCATGCGCCGCCCTCCTTTTTATTCATGGCTGCCAGTTTGGCGGCTTGCTTTTCGGCTAACTGATTTTCAAGCAAAGTCTTCTTTTCAGCAACTTGTTCGGGTGTCATGTTAGAGAATTCGTAGTTCAGATCCTTTAACTCAAAAACACTTTTGTCGTACTGGTCTGTCATCACAATACACTCCGTAGGGCAAACTATGGTGCACAGGCCGCAATACATGCACTTGGCCATATCAATATCAAACTGCGCGGCGTAGATCCGTTTGGGTGAACCATCTGATGTATGCCCAATCAACTTAGTAGCTTTTACCTGCTCAATGGTAATGCAATCCACCGGGCAAATTTTAGCGCAAAGATCGCAAACTATGCAGTCATCAATCTCCACATCCAGTTGGTAACGGCCCACTTCCGGACTAAGAAGCGCCTGCATAGGGTATTGAATTGTATTGGTACCCTCCAGCTGTTTAAAGTAATTATCGTCACTAACAGGAACTACTTTCCGCTTCGCGTTTGAGGCAAAGAGGTGACTGATGGTAAGAGATAAGCCCTTCCATGCAGTAGAAAATCCGTTGAATGTTTTGTTAAACAATTTATCTCCTTTTTGCCATGTTGAGCTATAGCGAAACATCTATTATAAGATTCTTCGCTGCGCTCAGAACGACAGTTTTTCTAAAAAATTCGAAATCGAAAATTCGAAATTCGAAATCAAAACTACATCAACCACAACCGCCACACGCCCGATGCCAGCATGCAAATAAATGCAAGCGGGGTAAGCACCTTCCAGCACAGGTTCATCAACTGGTCTACCCGTAAACGGGGCAATGTCCACCTTATCCACATTTGTACACCAACCAGCGCCAAACTTTTTATCGCTATCCAAAATATGCCCCAGGCTGTTCCGGTTGTCCAGTCGGCTAAATGTAAGGCTCCAATGTTTGGCAGCGGCGTGTTCCACGCCCCTAAAAACAACACTACCCCTATCATTGATACCAGGAACATCATAGAGTACTCTGCTAAAAATACCAAGCCAAAACGCAGACCGGTATATTCGGTATGGAAGCCGGATACCAATTCCGACTCCGCTTCGGGGATATCAAAAGGCGCACGGTTGCTTTCTGCCAGTGATGCTATAAAATAGATAACAAAGGCAATGATAAGATGCGGCGCCCTGAAAATGTTCCAGGCTAAAATGCCACCTGTGTGCGACACATCCCAAAAACCCAAAAACTTAGCACCTTCTGTGGTAAGTGTGCCTTGCTGCATGGCTATGTCCTGCAAATTCAGCGTTTGCGCTATCATCACAACAGATATTATTGCAAAACCTGCAGGTATCTCATACGAAATGATCTGCGCCGCCGACCGCATGGCCCCTAATATAGAATACTTATTATTTGATCCCCATCCGGCCATTAATATACCCAATGTCTCGATAGATATAATGGCGAAAATATAATAAAGACCAAGATTTATTTTGGATGGAATAAGTCCGGGTGCCCAAGGCAATGCTGCAAAACCCAGGTCGACAGCAATAAATATAATGGCAGGTGCGGCCACAAACAGTACTTTATCAGCAGCTGTGGGCACTATCATTTCTTTTTGCAGCAACTTTAAAATATCGGCCACAGTTTGTAGCAGGCCAAATTTACCAACTTCTGTGGGGCCAAGCCTGTCTTGTATAAAAGCTGAAACCTTACGCTCGGCGTATACTCCGAACAATGCAAATACCGCCGAAAATGCAAATAAGCCCGCTGCTACTAATATATATGTTAGGTAAAAATTCAACCCGTGGTTTGCTTTGGGTGCAAACTTAATAAATGCTTAATAAAATAAGGCAGTTTAGCTTAATAAAGTTGACTAAATTGGTAGTATTTGACAGCGCTATCAGCAAGACAATTGACTAACCGAAACGTGCGACGAAGTTACTGTGGCAGAAAAAAACCGCGAAGCATGCCTGTCAAAATCTGTTGTATCTTCTGTAGTGTAAAACAATTTGCTTTGGCCCCTAGTTAACTTTTGCTCCATTTGGGGGTGGCGCTGCAGGTAATTAAACAAACTATCGGCCACAATATCGCCCTGTGCTACAACCTGTATATTTTTGGGGAGGTAAGCTTTTATTTTATCCTGAATTAATGGATAATGCGTGCAGGCAAGCAACAAAGTATCAATATTGGGCGATTGCGCCATTATACCATCAAGGTATTCTTTCACAAAATAATCGGCACCGGGTTTTTCATACTCGCCGCTTTCAATTAACGGCACCCATAGCGGACACGCCTGCTGATATACTTTTAATTCAGGAAAAAATTTTTCAATCTCTAAAAGGTAAGAGCCGGATTGTACAGTTCCGTTGGTGCCCAATACCCCTATCTCGCCTGTTTTTGAATAGTTACCTACAACTTCGGCTGTGGGGCGTATAACGCCTAGTACCCTTTTTGCGGGGTCGAGCGCCTGCATATCCTTTTGCTGTATGGTGCGCAGCGCTTTTGCCGATGCGGTGTTACAAGCCAGTATAATAAGCGGGCAGCCCTGCGCAAAAAGCCATTGCACACACTCCCATGTGTATTGATGAATAGTACTGAATGAGCGGTTACCGTAAGGCGCACGACTGTTATCGCCCAGATAGATATAGTCATAGTCTGGCAGAGCCGCTGCTATGGACCGAAAAACGGTAAGTCCGCCTATGCCCGAATCAAAAATACCTATAGGATTGTTCATTACACTCAGTGATTAGTTGATTGGTGTTTAGAGATTAGTTTAACTCCGTGAAATCCATCAATATGATCTTCAGTCAAAATTACCTGAGTCTAATCTAATAATCAAAATAATCAGCCATCAAAGATCAGTTAATAAATCAACTCAGCGTAATCCATTAATCGTAAAAACCAGTGATCAAGAATAAAAAAAAGCGTCCCAATAATTGGAACGCTTTATAATACGCTTGATTTAATAATTATTTTAAACCTAATTTAAGCTTTACGGCAGCTACCAGGTTATCAGCATCCGGCGCAACCAAAAGTTCAGTTTGGCTGGTGTTAATAACGTATGCATAACCTTTTTCTTTTGCAACAGCAGTAATTGCTCCTCTAACTTTATCAAATAGAGGTTTCATGTATTCCTGGCTTTTAGCATCAACTTGTTTGTTAGCCAACTCTTGTTGTTCCTGAATTCTTTTTTGGATATCCTGTATCTCGCCAACTTTTGCAGATTTAGCTGCGTCAGTCATTGTTTTTTCTTGATCCTGATACTCTTTAACCGCTTTCTGATAGGTTTCGTTCATACCTGTCAATTGGTCACTCCATGTTTTTGAGTAGGCAGCCATCTGAGTCTGAACGGTCTTAAGTTCCGGCAAAAGGGTTATTACCTCGTCTTGCGCTATATACCCAATTTTAGATTGTGCTTTTGCAAAGTTGCCCGCCAACATTATGCATACTGCAACCAAAGCAACTTTAAATACTTTTTTCATTGTTCTTTTGTCTCGTGTTTAATTAATAGTGCGATTATATATATAATAAATTTATTTAGCAAGTACTCCCGGTTTTAAACCTAAGCGGGTAATAACGTCGGCGCTTCTGTCATAACGCGGATTGGCGTATAACATTATCACTTCACTGTTTTTTTCAAATACCATGTCAAGGTTTTCAGCTTCGGCCAGGGCTTGCACAGCTTTTGCTACCTTATCCTGTATAGGCTTAATAATGGTGCTGCTGCGTTTTGAAAGTTCTCCTTCCGGCCCAAATTTTTCACGCTGTAAATCTTTTGCTTCTTTCTCTTTATTCACAATTTCCTCTTCACGTCTTTTCTTTACTTCGGCCGTCATTAAAGGCTGGTCTGCCTGGTAAGCTTTAAACAAGCGGTCTATTTCCTGAAAACGGGCATCAACATCTTTTTGCCATTGGTCAGACAATGCCCCTAGTTGCTTTTGCGCCGATATATAATCGGGTATGTGCTTTAATATATATTCAGAATCAACATAAGCAAAGCGCTGTGCTAATGCTGCTGTTACCGATACAAACGTGAATGCGACAAGTAAAATTATCTTCTTCTTCATTTTTTTTCCAATTAATTAAAACCACCGCTTAAACTCTGCGATATTGAGAAGCTAAACTGACCTTTGTTAGCCTTTGGTTGCCCGGGGATAGCATCAAAGCCGTAACCGTAATCAAGACCCAATAAACCAAAAATAGGTAAAAATATTCGCGTTCCGATACCTACCGAACGCCTTATATTAAACGGATTGTATTGCGAAAAATTGTTCCAGGTATTACCACCTTCGGCAAAGGCCAACATAAATATGGTTGCCGACGGGCTGGCAATAACGGGATGGCGCAACTCCATGGTAAATTTGTTATAGATAGTACTACCCGGGTTATTGCTTGGCGTATAATCACTTCCTAACGGCGTAATTGAGAAGTTTTGATAGCCGCGTAAACCTATAATCTCACTGCCCTGTAAAAACTGGTAGCTCTGCATACCATCGCCACCTAACTTAAAGCGTTCAAAGGGCGATGGGCCAACCTTGGCATTATACATCCCCAGGTAACCTGTGCGTATTTGCGACATCAGCACCAATTTGCCTGTCAACTTGGTAAACCACTGCGCATCAAACTTAAATTTATAGTACTCAACAAACTTATATCTTTGGGCGGGGGTGGCAATGTTGTAATTAACATTGTTAAATAATGAATACGGAGGTGTAGCCTGCACCGTGAATTTAATATTTGAACCCGTGGTTGGATAGATTGGCGCATCTAGCGAATTACGGCTCAGATCCTGCGTAAGTTTAATATTGTATGAAGTACCGTTAGAGAACAGGTAGCCGGTGTAATTATCCAGGTAATAGTGGTCAAGATTTAACGAGTAATTAAGCTGGAAATGGTTATCAGGCCATTTTAAACGTTTACCCAAAGTAACACCAACACCATTTATTCTGAGGTAATTGTAATTACGATCAGTTTTTGCATAATACTGCCCTGTTGAACTTAACTGCGTATAAGCTGTTAATGCAAAATAAATTGGCTTTTTGCCCCCCAGCCACGGCTCAGAAAACGTGAACGAAAAATTCTGATAAATTCTACCACTTGATTGCCCGCGGATACTTAGCTTTTGGCCATCGCCTTTTGGCAGCGGTTTGTAAGCTTTTAGGTTGAATAAATTACGTAATGCAAAGTTGTTAAACGTTAAACCCAATGTACCCACTAACTGGCCACCACCAAAACCGCCTGAAAGCTCAACCTGGTCTGATGGTTTTTCAACCACGTTATACAATATGTCAACAGTACCATCAGCAGGATTCAAATTTTCCGGGCGTGGTTCGGTTTTTGTATCATCAAAATTGCCTAGCTGGCCAATAATACGTGTGCTCTCTATTAACAATGCCTTATTAAATTTTTGTCCGGGCACTGTTTGCACCTCGCGGCGTATAACCTTATCGTTGGTTACATCGTTACCTTTTATGGTAACGCGGTTAATAGTGTACTGCGGGCCCTCGTAAATTCTTATATCCAGATCAATGGTATCATTATACAGCCTGGTTTGCACCGGATCTGCATTGAACGTCAGATAGCCATCATTCATATATAAAGATGATACGTCATCGCCGCTTGGGCCGCCGCCGCTTAACCTTTTGCTAAGCGTTTCCTCGCTAAACACATTGCCTTTTTCAATACGTAACACCCGCGATAAAATATCATTAGGGTAACGTGCATTGCCAGACCATTTTATGTTGCCGAAATAATACTTTCGCCCCTCAAAAACCTTAATCTTCACATCCACTGTGTGGTCATCATGTTTGGTTACAGTGTCTGCTAAAATAGCAGCATCCCTGTACCCTTTTTCCTGCATTTTTACTATCAGGTTTTCTTTATCCTCTTGATATTTATCCTGCTTGAATTTTTTTGAACCGAATATATTGTAAAATTTCCGTTTGCGCGTTTTGCTTAAGTAGCCTCTGAGTTTACCTTGCGAAAAGTCTTTATTACCCTCAAAGGTAACGTTGTGTATCAAAACCTTCTTCTTTCTGTCAATATTTACATCCAATATCACACTGGTAGTATCGCTTGGGTCGGGCCGTTGTTTTATTACTACTTCAGTATTAAAATACCCTTTTTCCTGAAAATGTCTCTTAATAATAGATGTGGTGGTGTTCAGCAGGTTTTCGTTAACAATTTTGCCGGTTTTATCATTCAGTTTCTTTTGCACATCCTCTGCCTTGCCTTTGCTGATGCCCAACAGGCGCAGCCTTGAAAGGCGCGGGTGCTCACTTACCTGAATCTCAAGAAAAATAGTGTCAAGATTGATCCGCGTGATGTTAAGCTGCACATCATCAAAAAGTTGTTGTGCATACAAATCTTTAATAACGTTTGAATTTGCTTCGCCCGGTAATACTATTTTGTCGCCTGCGTTCAATTTTGATATCTGTATCAATATATCTTTATCCAGGTGTGTAGTACCGGTAACGGTTATGCCGCCAATAATAAACTCCCGTGGGTTATTATAATTTATAATTAAAGTATCTGATGTAGATGAAGGACGGGAAACATTTCGGCCCGGTCCCTGGGCCATAGCAGCAACACTTATTATGGAAAGAAGAATAGCAAACAGAAATTTATTCATTCGGATATTTTAGTGGGCTAAAAATAATTTATACAGTTGTTAAAATTTGTTAAACGAGAAAATTTAGTTGATCTGCTCGCTTGTTAAGCCAAAACGCCGCTCGCGTTTCTGGTAGTCAAGTATAGCCTCAAAAAGGTCTTCCCTCCTGAAATCGGGCCACAATTTGGGTGTAAAATACAGTTCGGCATAGGCTATCTGCCAAAGTAAGTAGTTGCTTATTCTATACTCGCCGCTTGTTCTTATCAGCAGCTCCGGATCGGGCATATTATGTGTATAAAGGTTATCGGCAAATACACTTTCGTCTATATCTGCTTCATTCAGGCTACCGTCTTTTACCTTTGCTACGATATTTTTTGCTGCCTGCAAAATTTCATTCCTTGAACTATAGCTTAAAGCAAGCGTAAGCACCAAACCGGTATTAGCCGCTGTGGTATCCATTGCGTGGGTAAGCTCTTTAAAACATTTAGCCGGAAGCTTTTGCAGATCGCCGATGGCATTAAGCCGTATGTTGTTATCCATAAAGGTTTTTATTTCTTTATGGATGGTATTCACCATCAGCTCCATTATTGCGGCTACTTCTAATTTGGGCCTGTTCCAGTTTTCGGTAGAGAATGTGTATAACGTAAGGTATTTAACACCTACTTCCACCGCGCCTTCAACCACATCACGCACAGATACTACTCCGTTATGATGGCCAAAAACCCTTAATTTGCCTTTCTCTTTTGCCCACCGGCCATTACCATCCATTATAATAGCAATATGCCGCGGTAATTTCAACAAATCAATCTGGTCCTTATATCTCATCTCTATTGGTCGGCCAATCACCTTATCGCGATAACACTTTCGTTTTTTTTCAGGTGACAAAGGTAAAACTTCCTTTGTACTTTTTTAGTATACAGGCTCAAAAGAAAAGTTAATTGCATTTAATGCTTTAAACACCCGTAAATTTGACGTTTTTGAACATAAAACAATGGTTTACATGCAAATGCTAATAATAACATTTTTGAGTAATAAAGGTGTATGATAGCGATAAACCTACAAAAAAGTAAGTATCAGAGGGGCGCATATCTCCTCTTTGGGTGTTTGGTGCGCCTATGTAAACGCCGTTACGCTCGCCTGAACGGTCTGACATTGCCCGCGATAAAATATCCGTAGAGGCTATCTTGGGGTAATTGCGGCTAACATCATCCAGATAATCCGTACGCGCATACCTGTAACCAATATCTGCTATCAGGTTTAAGCGGCCCGAAATATTGTATTTTATACCTGCGCCATAAGGCACCGCCCATGCCGCAGTACTGTATTGATTAGTTTGCCCCTCGGTTGTAAGTGGCCTTAAATCATACCTGTCGCCTGCATATAGTGCTGTTGGGTTGTAATTTACCCGCGCCAGGCCCGCAAAAATAAATGGTGTAAATATATTTTTGCTAACAGATGGAACGTAATCCAGAAAATTAAACTCGCCGGTAAGGCTCAGTTCATGCAGGTTTGTAGAGAAGCTGAGGTTTCGTTCCCGTGTTTGTTGATTGGAAGAGAGACTGTCGGCAGCGTTAATATTCCCGTAAGTGTAGCCCAACTTGGCCGATAAATAGGGATTAAAATTGTACTTAATAAAGCCCCCGGCAGAAACACCCGATACTTTTACCGGGTTGTTGGTATTCAAATCGCCCATATAGCCTGCTCCGCCCACACGTATGCCATACTCCCAGCTTTGTGCAAATAGGTTACCGCACACAAAAGTTAAAAATAAACTGGCTAAAATTTTGGGCATCCAACAAATTTAATAATTGCGGGTGTCCAACCCCCACAGTAATTTGTTTCTTAACGTTGATAAATAGCTTTCATTGCTTAAACGGATAAGGTTAAGCTCAAAATCGGCCTTATGCACCTCAAACCGCATCGTACTGTCAATAACGGTAGTGCGCGAATCGCAGGAAAGCAGGTAATTTGAACTGCGGCACTCTACCTCAAAAGAGAGGCTGCTGGTATCGGGCAATACAATTGGCCTTACGTTAAGGTTATGGGGAGATACCGGTGTAACTATAACGGTATTTGATGCCGGGAACATAACCGGCCCGCCACAGCTTAATGAGTAGGCGGTTGAGCCGGTTGGCGTAGCTATTATTATACCATCGCCCCAATACGAGTTCAGAAACTCGCCATTTAAAAACATATGCGTAGTTATCATGGCCGAATCGTCGCGCTTATGAATGGTTACATCATTCAGCGCGAAGTTACTATCACCAAAAATGTTCTGCTCAGAATCAATACTTAAAAGAGAGCGGCTATCCAGCGTAAAGTCTCTATTTACTACCGCATATATTGCAGCGGCAATATCGTTTTTGTTTACGCTGGCTAAAAAACCTAACCGCCCAAAGTTTATACCCATAACAGGTACCCCCGTGTTACCTATCAGGTTAACCATGTCAAGCAGGGTACCATCGCCACCCAGGGTTAAAAACACATCAATAAAATTCTTTATGGGGGCGTTTTGCTCAAGTATATTATAAGCTACGGTGCTTATTTTACCTTCCAGGTGTTTATTGAGCTGATGATGAACGTATATTTCAACATCGTGTTGCATTAAGCTGTCAAACACCTGCTGTACGTATGGAAATACTGCTGCATCGTTAAACTGGCGGCCGTATATGGCTATTTTCATGTATGGTTCATGGTTAATAGTTCATGGATCATAGTTGTTTTTGGGTTCATGCTTGATAGATCTGGCTGCTTTACTTCACGTAATAAACGGCTCTCAACTATCAACCATGAACTATGAGCTTATATGAACCACCTACAAATTAAGATAATTCATCAACGCATCATACCTATCCATTGCGCTGTCGCGATGTTCATTATGATTAAAGGTGGCCTTTATCTCATATCCGTACCTTAAAAAGGTGGCCACAATGCCCGATATATCCTGTTTATTTACTTTAAGGGTAACTTCCAGCCGGGTTGAATCAGGAAAAGAGCGTACATAAGAGCTCAATACCTGAGCATTATCAGACTCCACTATTTGCGACATGTGCGCCAGCGAGTTGTTTTTGTTGCTTATCTCCAATACAATAATGCCACCGGGATCTGTAACCGAAGTTATACCGGCAAACCAGTTGTTCATGGCATTAATGGATATACAACCCAGGTAGTTCATTTTGATATCAAGTACGGGTACAATGGTTAATTGCTGCTCATAAAACAAGCGTATAACATCGTATATGTGCTGATCTTCGCGCACGTAAGGGTTAACCAGCGATAATGCTATGGCCCCGATTGCCGTTTGAGCGTCGGGTTCGGCTATCATATCCGGCTCAGCCAGCAGGCCCAAAAACTGCTGCTCATTTACAACAGGCATATGCCTGACGTGAAATTCAGCCATACGCTCCATAGCCCGCTGAACAGTGTCAGAGGTGTGGAGCGGAATTATTTCATCATTGATCAGCTCGGCTGCAACCATAATATAGCGTTAAATGTTCCGCGCGTCTAAAAAATTCTTTAGCAGGCGGTTAAATTCATGCGGATGTTCCATCATAGGTGCATGCCCGCATTTGTCTATCCATTGTAGTTCAGAATCCGGCAGTAGCTGCTTAAACTCTTCTGCTACTTCCGGCGGGGTAATTTTATCGTTCCGGCCCCAAATAAGCGACACCGGCATTCGTATTTTATGCAGATCAGCCTTCATGTTATGCCTTATGGCCGATTTTGCCATAGCCAATAACCTAATTACGGCATGGCGGTCATTTACGGTTTTATAAACTTCGGCAATTAATTCGGGTGTAGCAACGGCCGGGTCATAAAAAGTGTATTCGCACTTCTCTTTTACAAAATCATAACTCTCTCTGCGCGGAAACGTACCACCAAAAGCATTCTCATACAAGCCCGAGCTTCCGGTAAGTATTATGGCTTTTAATTTTTCCGGATGCACCAATGCATAAACAAGTGCTACATGGCCCCCTAATGAGTTACCCAACAGCACAACATCTTCCAGTTTTTTATACTTAATAAACTTATGTACAAATTTTGACAGCGTTTTAACACCTGTAGTTAAAACCGGAAAATCATAAACCGGCAGTATAGGTAATATTACCCTGTATTTTTTACTGAACTCTTCAATAACAACTTCCCAGTTGCTTAAACCGCCCATTAGGCCATGTAACAACAATAGCACCTGGCCTTCGCCTTCGTCAATGTAAGTAAAACCATGTCCTTCCTTAAGCACGAATTTCATATATGTGTTTTGTGAGCGTTATAAATTATCAAAAACAAACGTTGCCGTTGAACGAAGCAAGTATAAGCAATTATTTATACTGGTATATTACGCGTTTAACCTTTTAAAATTAAATAATATGGTTAGCACCTGCTAGCCCAGCAATTGCTTTACCACCTCTGATATGGTTTTGCCATCAGCCTGCCCGGCAAGCTCTTTATTAGCCATGCCCATTACCCGGCCCATATCCTGTATAGATGTAGCTCCTATTCTGCCTATCAGCTCCTGCAAATAGCCCTCTACCTCAAAACGGCTCATTTGTTGTGGCAAGTATTCTTCAATTACTTTCAGCTCGCCGGTTTCTATCTGGTACAGGTCATCGCGATTTTGTGTTTTATATATCTCGGCAGATTCCTTACGTTGCTTTGCTAATTTCTGCAAAACTTTAACCTCTGCCTCTTCGGTCAACTCTTCGGCTGCACCTTTTTCTGTTTTGGCCAATAGCAATGCGGCCTTTACTGCCCTAAGCGCCTGCAACCTGTCTGCTTGCTTGGCTAACATAGCCAGCTTTATATCCTGATCAATTTTTGTTGTTAATGACATGATTATTTCGAATTTCGAATGTTCAATTTCGGATTTATTTTAGTCCGGAAGTCGGAAAAGTCCGAAAGTCCGGAAGATTATTGTTTCTATTTTTGGAGTCGGAAAACTCCGAATGTCTTTGTTTGTTTTATATTCATAGCGATGGGTTTGAAACCCATCGCTATAATTAAATTTTCTTATTATACTTATATCCTATACTATCTGCCCCCTACTTTGCCGCCTTTTAATATTGTTGTGGCGTTGGCTTGCGCGGTGGGCATAATTACAATATCGTTAATGTTAACGTGCTTAGGTCGCGAAGCGGCAAACCATATCGTTTCAGCAATATCTTCTGCCTGAAGCGGCTCCCAACCCTCGTATGTTTTACCTGCCCGCTCTTTATCTCCCTTAAAACGCACTTCAGAGAATTCTGTTTCAACCGCGCCTGGCTGCACAGATGTTACTTTTATCCCATGCGGTAAAAAATCAAGACGCATGCCCTTTGTTAATGCATCCACAGCAAATTTTGATGCGCAATATACGTTACCATTAACGTAAACTTCTTTGCCTGCTATAGAGCCCAGGTTAATAATATGCCCCGACCCATTTTTTATCATCCAGTTTGATACAACTTTAGTTACATACAATAAACCTTTAACGTTGGTATCTATCATGGTATCCCAATCGTCAGCGCTGCCATCTTGTATAGGGTCAAGCCCCTGGCTAAGCCCGGCGTTGTTTATCAGCACACTAACTTTTTTCCATTTGGCAGGTAATTTCTCCAGGTTTTCTATCACCTGTTCGCGGTCGCGCACATCAAAATTACCTATAGCCACCTCAACATTATATTTTTTATGGAGCTTTCCGGCTAGTTTTTCAAGGCGATCTAAACGACGGCCGGTTAAAATCAGGTCATATTTTTCCCGGGCAAATAAATTGGCGCAGGCTTCGCCTATGCCTGCTGTAGCACCTGTAATTAATGCAATTTTAGCCATATGTATTTCAGTATATGTGCCACGAAATTATGCTTTTTAGGTAAGAATAAATACTAAAATATGCCAAACCCGGCGATTTTACCTAGAGCGGACGCAAGTAAATAATTTTTAATATCTTTTGTCTGATATACCGATATGGCGACTTCCTTAGAAACCAACGGTCTGGTTTTTTTATCCTACTCCGCCCTATTCTACTTCTTTTTAAACTATTAGCCGCCTGCCGCAGCTTTTACTCAAAATGCAAACTAAACATTATGGTATGTAAACTCAAACTGTTAATAGGTGCGGCAAAGGCATTGTTTTCGCGCAGCAGCAGGTTACCAAACGAGTTGGATATCTTTATCTCTGGCGATAGTTTGAAAAACTCAAAATAAATATCAAAACCTACCCCCACCTCGTACGATCCGTAGCCGTTTATGGTTTTCAGCAATTTTTCTGAGGGGGCTGCATTGGCGTCTGAATTTTCTTTATTGCCTAGCGCTTTTGAGTACTTTAAGCCACCCAATAAATAAGCCCGGTAATTGCCCAAACGGTCTGATTTTATTTTTAGCTGCAGCGGCAAGTCAACCAGTGTAGCCCTGATAGCTTTAATTTGATCCTGTTCTTTTGTAACATATTGGTAGGTAACGGCCCTATCGGCAAAAATAAGAGCAGGCGTTACCCGCACCTCCACATGGTCATTCAGGCTGTAGCGCCCTAAAAAGCCAACTGCAAAACCCGGTGCATTTTCAGAGCTAATGTTGGTTAGCGCATCTGTTACCTTAGTGCCCGAGGCATCAAAATATGGCTCGCGCCATCCCGGTTTCTTGTCAATTTTATAATAACTGCTTACATAACCAAAGCTAAAACCTGCACTAAAATCTTTTTGATCGGCCCCTCCTCCCCAAACCGGAACTGACGGTTGGGCCAGCAACCCCCGGCTAAACATCAGTAAAACTAAAAGGATAAGGTACCTGTTTATCATTTAACACCTGTATAAATAGAACAGATACCAAACGCCAAAGGCCTGCTTTTGGTATGTTTAAACCCGGCGGCTTTCATTATTGCAGTAAATTTTTCACCGTCTGGAAAAGCAGCAACAGACTCGGGCAAATACGTATATGCTCTTGAATCTTTGGAAAAAAGTTTGCCAATACCCGGCGTAACGTAATTAAAGTAGAAATGATATAGCTGCTTCACCGGGAAAGCCTTAGGTTTTGAAAACTCTAACACAACTGCTTTACCACCTGGTTTAAGCACACGGTTAATATCAGAAAGGCCTTGCTGCAGGTTCTCAAAGTTACGCACACCGTACGCTACGGTAACGGCATCAAATTCACCATCGGCGAAGGGTAGTTTTTCTGAGTCCCCCAGCTTTACCTCGAACTTATCACCCAGGCCACGTTTCCTTATTTTTTGCTTCGCGATGTCAAGCATTCCCTGTGAGATATCAACACCTACTATTTTTTGCGGATCTAGTATGGACAAAGCCTCAAAAGCAAAATCGCCTGTGCCCGTGGCCACATCTAAAATTAGCCTGGGCCTATCACTCTTAAGCTCATTAATGGCTTTTTTTCGCCAGATGATATCAATCCCCAGTGACATAAAATGGTTCAGAAAATCATAAGTTTTTGATATATTATTAAACATATCGGCCACCTGCTCTTTTTTGGTGCCCTGCTGATTCTGGTACGGGGTAACGGTCTTGCTCATTACTGGCAAAGATAGCAATTAGTGATTGCTTGACTAGTGATTAGTTGATTAGTAGTTGAAGATTGACTATGGAATATTGAATAAACAAGCCATCTTCAAATGATAGAATAGCGTATCAACTGCCATCCGTGGGAAATAAGTTGGAAAACGGTTAATATCAGTTAAGATAAACCCATTACGCTCATAAAACTTGTGCGCCGCTTTCAACACCGCAGAGGTCCCCAGGTACAGATCCGTAATACCTTTTTTAAGGGCATAGTCAATCAGTGTATCTAATAATTGCTGTGCCAGGCCGGTACCTCTGTGGCCATACTTAATAAACATTTTGCGGATAGTTCCGGCATTGTAACCAATGTTTATCAATGCTATGCTGCCAACCAGTTCGTCACCGTCAAATGCTCCCCAAAAATTGCCGCCACTACTATGATAATTTTTTTCAATATCTAACAGGTCAGGTTGATCGCTCAATGTAACGGGTATGTTAAATTCCTGCTGCTGAATATGGGTTATCAAGTCAATTATTTCGTCAGTATAATTGTTATAGATGGGTTTTATAATGTAATTGCTGCTCATAAAATATAATTTATCAGTCTACCTGGCACCAATCGTATTTCCACAAAATGTATAGATAGTTTTTGTTTTCAGTATGTCGTAGTTTACAAATTTTTTTTATTTATAGGTTCTAATTGGGTTTACGTTTCACGCCGACGGGCAGCAATCAATATATCTGCAAAATACTGATTATTAAAACCTTAAATTAAAAATAAAGCTAAATTTACTGACTTATAAGTAGTTTCAGAGCGTTTTATCATCAAACACCAAATAACTATCTATCAACCTGTTATAAAAAAAGATGTTTCATTCCGTGTCACATAGTTCATATTTGCATGAAACGGATCGCATCAAATTTCAATCGGCCAGCTTCAATAAACCGTTCATGTCCAGTTGGCGTGTATACATATCCAGTTCGCCGTCCTCATTGCGTGGCCATTCGGTTTTAGGGCGGTCCCAATACAATTCAACACCGTTCTTATCGGGGTCGTCCAGATAAATCGCTTCAGACACACCATGATCGGCAGCACCTGTTAGCTTATAACCGGCCTCCGCCAACCGTTTTACTATCTGCGCCAGATCCTTGCGTTCAGGATACAAAATAGCAGTATGGAACAAGCCCGGTGCATGCAACGGCGCCGGGCCGGCACCTTTGCTTTGCCAGGTATTTAAGCCAATGTGGTGGTGATAGCCCCCTGCAGAAATAAACGCGGCTTCTGTACCGTAGGTTTGCATCAGCTCAAAACCAAGCAAACCGCAATAAAAATCAAGTGCGCGTTGCAGGTTGCTCACTTTTAAATGGATGTGGCCTATGCGGGTGGCGGCGGGTATTTTGTAGTCAGTCATATTTCAGTGATTAGTTGATTGGTTAACCAGTGATTATTCGTTACAATATAGCTATTAGATAATTGAACAAAAGATTTAGGCTTACAAACTTACATTGCTGTTATAAATTCAAAATGTACCGGCGGCACTAATCTTCAACCACTAATCAACTAATCACTATCTTTACCGCATGATTATTAAATCTGCCGAATTTATTTGCAGCAACACGCAAATATCAAAGTTACCGCCACCTGTTAAGCCGGAATATGCCTTCATAGGCCGCTCCAACGTAGGCAAATCATCGCTTATTAATATGTTGGCCGCAAAAAAGGGAATGGCAAAAACATCACAAACACCCGGCAAAACGCAGCTCATTAATCATTTTTTGATTAACGATAACTGGTATATTGTTGATTTGCCCGGATACGGCTATGCGCGTGTATCAAAAAATAAAAAAGAAGACTGGAATAAGTTTATCCGTACTTATTTAGATAAACGCGAAAGTTTGCAATGTGTTATGGTACTTATAGATAGCCGACTGGAGCCTCAAAAAATTGATATGGAGTTCTGCAATTGGTTGGGCGAAAAAGGCTTATCGTTTGTGTTAGTGTTTACAAAAGCTGATAAACAATCTGCTACCAAAACAGACCAAAATGTAGCCAAATTTAAAAAAACGCTAATGGCTACTTTTGAAGAGGTACCTCCATATTTTGTAACATCATCAGAAACACAGGATGGGCGTGATAACGTACTGGCTTTTATTGATGACACCAACAGGCATTTTGTTGTACCACCACAGCCTGATTTTTAATATACCGTTGTTCGGTTAAAACCATTTGGCAGTAAAATATCAAAGCACGTTTGTTTTTATAAACATAAATGTGCTACCTTGCGCACTTTAAAATAAAATATAATGCAACAAGGAACAGTAAAATTTTTCAATGAAACAAAAGGATTTGGCTTTATCACCCCTAACGGTGGTGGTGCAGATGTATTTGTTCATTCAACAGGTCTTATCGATGAAGTTCGTGAAAACGATAAAGTGGAGTTTGAAGTAGAGAACGGCAGAAAAGGCTTAAATGCGGTAAATGTAAAGGTTATTTAATTATAATATTACCATTAAGCGTATCACATCCGCCCCCACAAGGGCGGATGTTTTTTTTGCATGTTCGGTAGTTAAATAATTTACAGTTTTTAACAGTCTTGTTTTCTTTTGGCATTGTTGTTGTTTTACCATAGTTACTACAAAACGAAAAACATTATGAAAGATCAATCAAGAGTTATAGCCGCCTTATTAATAGGCGCTGCCGCAGGTGCAGTATTGGGTTTATTATTTGCCCCGGATAGTGGAGAAGGTACACGAGGTTCTATCGGTAACTTAGCTACAGATTTGGCTGACAAAGCTAAAAACAAAGCAAACGATTTAAAAGATTACGGTGCCAGTGCGGTTGACAGAGTAAAATCAAAATTCAATAGTGCTGCTGATGATCTGTATAATTACAGAGACGGCGTTGAAGGCGATTTGCGCAACAAAGCTAATAACATTGCCGGTGATGTGAGAGATCATGTTGACAATGCAAAATCTAGAGTAAAAAACACTGCTGATAGTGTAAACGATTCTATACAACAGGCGTAAGCCCTTTCCGCCTCCTGAAGGCGGAACCTGGACACGTATAATAAAAAGCCCCGCGTTCGAATCGAAACGCGGGGCTTTTCTTTTTGCCATGTTGTACTAGCCTTTTAGGGGGCCCGGGGCTTACAATTTACCTATTTCCTGAACTAAATCGATCAGTTTGTTAGAGTAACCCCATTCGTTGTCATACCATGATACCACTTTAACAAAGTTATTGTTAAGCGCAATACCTGCTTTAGCATCAAATATTGATGTGCGTGCATCGCCTTTAAAATCTTCTGATACTACTTCATCTTCAGTATAACCTAAAATGCCTTTTAAGTCGCCTTCTGAGGCTTCTTTCATAGCATTCTTTATGTCTTCGTAAGTTGCCGGTGTTTTAAGGCGCACAACTAAGTCAACTACCGACACGTCAGCAACCGGAACGCGGAATGACATGCCTGTCAGTTTGCCTTTCAATTCCGGAAGAACCAAACCAACAGCTTTAGCAGCACCTGTTGATGAAGGGATAATATTTTGGTAAGCGCCACGGCCACCTCTCCAGTCTTTAGCAGACGGTCCGTCAACAGTTTTTTGGGTGGCAGTTACCGCGTGAATGGTGCTCATCAAACCTTCTTCAATACCAAATTTATCATTTAACACCTTAGCAATTGGTGCAAGACAGTTAGTGGTACATGAAGCGTTTGAAACGATAGTTTGATCTGCCCTTAATTGTTTGTGATTAACACCCATAACAAAAGTAGGGGTATCATCTTTAGCTGGTGCGCTCATTACTACTTTTTTAGCACCTGCATCAATATGTTTTTGAGCAGTTTCTATAGTTAAGAATAACCCGGTTGATTCGATAATAACTTCAGCACCCACTTCATTCCATTTAAGGTTAGCCGGGTCTTTCTCCGCAGTTACACGTATAGTTTTACCGTTTACAACCAAATGGCCGCCTTCAACAGCAATAGTGCCTTTGAATTGTCCGTGAGTTGAGTCGTACTTTAACATGTAAGCCATATAATCAGGCTCAACAAGATCATTTATTCCTACAACTTCAACATCGGGTCTTTCAATAGCAGCTCTGAAAGCCAGGCGTCCAATCCGGCCGAAACCGTTAATTCCTATTTTCATGATTTTAATTTTTATTTGAGTAATACGTTAACAAATTATTTATTGGCTCTTTAATTATACTGGTTATTTGTAACCCTGCCAATGCAGCTTCTTCACGCAAACGATCCTGAAAGGTGAAAGCAACAGAACCTTCAAAATGTAAAGGTGACTGCGGATGCTGCTTATGCAAAGGTAACAAGTATGTGTTTATTAGTTTATTAAACCCTGTTTTTATTACATTGGCAAGATATTGATCATGCTGATGCTCTATAAAGAACTCAGCAAATGAGTTTAAATATATTGCAGGTTGTTTTTGGCGGTATACTTTCTCTAACAGGTTATTTCGGTCTGCTTCGTATTTTACCATAAATTTTTTCCGCAGGTTTTCTGGTAAAGTTTCGTTCATAAAACCCTTTACCAGCTGCCTGCCCAGCCAGTTGCCTGATCCTTCATCGGCCAAAATAAAACCAAGGCCATAATTATTGGGCTTTACCTTTTTCCCGTCAAACCATGCCGCGTTTGAGCCGCTTCCGCATATGCCTATTATCCCCGGCGAATTGCGGCAACAGGCTATGGCGGCGCCATCAACATCATGCGCAACACTCACCTTTGCAAATTTAAAGAAGGTTGTTAACGCAGTGCCTACTATGGATTTTAAATCATCAGATGAAGACCCCGCGCCAAAAAAATAAACGCGCTTAACTTCCTCAGCATGATGTATCAGTTTAATGTTTTTATTCAGCAGGTTCAGTATCTGCTTTTCGTCCATAAAATAAGGGTTGATGCCGCTGGTTTTAAAAGAAGCAAGTGTTCTTCCTTTATCGGCCAGCCGCCAATCGGCATGATATGATCCGCTGTAAACAACCGCTATCATTTATATCGACAAAATATCAACCATCTGCAGCAAATCGTCCTCAAGTTTAAACTGATGTCCTGTTAGTGCTTCAACAAGCGGTGTAGTTTTAATAACATTAGCTTCTAGCCCTACCATTTTCTGGGTGTGCCCTTCTAAAAGCGCATTAACCGCAGCATAACCTAGCCTGCTGCCCAAAATACGGTCAAAACTACTCGGCGCTCCGCCGCGTTGCAAGTGCCCTAATACGGTAACCTTAATATCGTAATTTGAGATCTGACTTTTTACTTTTTTAGCCAGATCATAAATATTTCCGCTTTTTTCGCCCTCGGCAACAATTACTATACTTGATGATTTTTTGTTAGCCTGCCCCTTTTGGAGCAGATCTATTAATTCATCAATAGCGGTTGATTTCTCTGGCAGTAAAATACCTTCCGCACCGCAAGCAATACCTGCCCGCAGGGCTATAGCACCAGAATCGCGACCCATAACTTCAATAAAAAACAATCGATCGTGCGAGTCCGCCGTATCCCTTATTTTATCAATAGCTTCTATTACCGTGTTTGTTGCGGTATCAAAACCAAGTGTATAAGTTGAACCATACAGGTCGTTATCAATAGTACCTGGTATACCCATTACTTTTATGTCAGGATATTCTTGCGAAAATTTCAAAGCGCCCGTAAAAGTGCCATCCCCGCCTATTACAACCAACGCATCTATACCTTGTTGCTTTACATTGTTATACGCTATTTGCCTGCCTTCGGGAGTACGAAATTCAACGCAGCGGGCAGTTTTTAAAATGGTGCCGCCAAGGTTAAGAATATTACTTACAGATCGAGTCTCCATCTCAAGCATATCATTCTCTATAAGGCCTTTATACCCTTGCCTAATACCTACAATCCGTATACCGTTGTAAATAGCTGTACGCACTACAGCTCTGATGCAGGGGTTCATTCCGGGCGCATCCCCTCCGGAAGTAAGCACACCAAGTTTTGAAATTTTTTGCATCTTTTTACCTGAGGAATAATTTGCACGAATATAAGGTGTGATTGTTACACCATTAAATTTATTTTTATTTATTTTTGGTACCGCTAACTGCGGTGCTGACATTATAAACTTAAAATATTAACAGTTTGGAAGATAATACTCCCACATTTAATTCCATATTTTCTATTGACTGCCTTGTATTTGGATACGATGCCGGGGAATTGAAAATATTATTGATAGAGAGAAGCGAAGAACCATTTAAAGACTGGTATGCGCTACCCGGTTACATAGTACAGCAGGAAGAGAGCCTGGATCATGCTGCAGAACGTACAATATTTGAATTAACGGGTTTGCGGGATCTGCCCATGAAACAGTTCCACACGTTTGGCGATGTTGACAGGCACCCTAAGGGGAGGGTAATTACTGTTGGCTATTACGCATTAATTCGTATAAACGGACAAAAAGAGTTAAGATCCATTAGCTCAATGGCGCGTAAAGCGCTTTGGCATCCGGTAAAAACACTTCCAAAACTGGCGTTTGACCATAGTGATATATTCCATACCGGTTTTGCAAAAATACGCAGGAGGTTAACACACCAACCCATAGCGTTTGACTTGCTGCCTGAGAAATTTACATTAACCCAATTGCAGGGGCTTTACGAAGCCATTTTAGATAAGAAGCTGGATAAGCGCAACTTTCGCAAAAAGATGCTGAGTTACGGATATTTAAAAGAGCTGGTTGAAAAACAACGTGGGGTATCCTATCGTGCAGCTAAATTGTACAAGTTTGATCGCCGAAAATACGCTAAGATATTCCAGAATGAAATGGGGCCGTCGGCTGCTGCGCAATAATAATTAAAATGCATTATACGGAATCAAGAAGTAAGATGAAGCAACCACAATCTTAACTCTTGATTCTTACTGATTAACTCTGCCCCTATCCTTTCGCTTCTAAATGGAACTTCACTAAATTATCTATTGGTGAACGAATAATATTGCCTACCTGCATGCCATTTTCTGTTGCTACCTCCTCTAATATGTTACGAAAATTATACGCCACCGAGCCTATACAGTTAAAACTTTGCTGTTGATAATTGGGATAGCGTGTTACCAGGTTTCGGAAAAAATCCTGAAATGATGTTTTTACCAAACCGTGCGAGTAGCCCAGGTTAACATTCATATTGTCATAAACAAATTTGCTGAATCCGGCACAAAAACGACTGGCTAAAGGCTTTGTATAAACCTGATCGTTAACATCATCCCTCGTTAGTTTATAGGTATCCCAAAAATTCTGTTTTATGGCTTCGGGCATGTACCCACGCAAATAGTCTATTAGTAGTTTTTTACCTATGTAGCAACCGCTGCCTTCATCGCCTAAAATGTACGCGCCCGAATCAATGTTCAAGGCTATTTTTTCACCATCATATAAACAAGTGTTGGTTCCGGTACCCAAAATAGCGGCAAAACCAGCTTGCCTGCCAAGCAAAGCTCTGGCGGCGGCCATCAAGTCATGATCAATATTAACCTGCGATTGTGTAAAAACAGCGCTAATGGCCGTTTTAACATGTTCACGTTTTTCCTCCGTAGAGCAGCCCGCTCCATAATAGTTAACCTCAGAAATATTATCAAGCTGCAGATCGGTGGGGAGGTTATGTTTAAGCGAATTAATAATATAGTCAATACTTGCAAAATAAGGGTTGTATCCTTCTGTATTAAAATACACCTTTTTACCCTCATCATTTATTAAGCACCAGTTGGTTTTTGTTGAGCCGCCGTCCGCAATAATTATCATACATTAAATTTACATGCTAAAAATATAGTTTTCTACGTGTAAATTCTACTCGAAAGCGTAAAAACGGCATTTTTTAAATATCTATTCCTGTTGAAACCTTCTCGCAATTGAAATCTGCGTACAAATTCTGATAAATGGTGTTAAGACGGTAAGCTGCTCCACTCCTATCTCCGGCGCAAATATTGTAGTGTAGTGCGGCGTATAATTAAAACAGAAAGGCAGGCCCGGCTTGTTTATATTGTTGTTTAATAAAGGGCAATTGAAGCATTGTATAAATTGAAATAAAAATCTTCTTTGAAGATTGTCCTTTTGCTACAAAATCAGCATCTTTGCACCGCCCGAAGCATTGGGCGATGGTCCCATAGCTCAGCTGGATAGAGCAACAGATTTCTAATCTGTCGGTCTCAGGTTCGAATCCTGATGGGATCACCAGTTTTGCAAGCTCATTTCTTAACTGAAATGGGCTTTTTTTTTTAAAGCGCTGTTCTACAGCTAAGTGCGAGGTTAGTAATGTGTTTGTTCCGCCTGTGAGGCGAAACAAGCGGAGCAAAGCGGAACACACCTTTTTATAAACCACTGTTAATTAGGCTATTAATTTTATGAGCGGAACAAAGCGAAGCAACTTATAAGTCAGGGAATTTAGCTATGAAATATTATTAACTCGCTGATTATTAATGTAGATATGAAATAGGCAATTTTTACACCTGCAGCGGAACAAAAATATGCTGTATACAAAAAGCCCAGCGCATGGCCGGGCTTAGCTTCTTTTCTTTCTATATGGCAATCTCGGCGCTTCAGTTGTTTGTGATAAGACACAACAACGGCGAACCCTCGGAACACCAAAAAAGGGCAGAGGGACTGTTAGACACGAGTATTTCCAACGCTTTTTCCAGCCGCGGATACTCGCGCCAGCGGGGTAGACAGAACCAAAATATGCTGTATACAAAAAGCCCAGCACATGACCGGGCTTAGCTTCTCTTCTTTCTATATGGCAATCTCGGCGCTTCAGTTGTTTGTCATAACGCCCAACAATGGCCAACCCTCGGAACACCAAAAAAGGGCGGAGGGACTGTTAGACACGAGTATTTCCAACGCTTTTTCCAGCCGCAGATACTCGCGCCAGCGGGGTGTCAAGTCGGCCAGAGCCGGTTAATGACAATGTGCTGCAAGCTTATTGGCATTAACTAAACTTGGCGCAAAGATTTTGAGTGTAAGGTATATGTAACTCCTTTATTCCTGTGTGTCGAAGGCCTGTGAAAGCGATAAGAAATAAGCGCAGCTATCCTTTCTCGGTCTAAGCAACAGAAAGCGGGAAGGGATAGCATAGCTTATTGTTGATTAGATTCTTATATTAGACTTTCAAATGCAACCTTATGTTCGATAAAGAACTAGATGAACTGTTAAATACACCACTTACATGGGTTCGCGAAGGTAACTTATCAAGGTTCTATTATAGTACGACCTTAGATCGACAGCATACCTTTTTACGGATGAACAATTTCCCCGAAGAACCTCTTTGGACAATTGTATACAAAGGGATAAGTACTGATTTGGAAGATAAGCCCGAAGCTTGGACAACACACTAATATTCCTTTCCGATGTTAAGATATATCGCTTTAATGATTTTGCTTTTTAATGTTACAACTTCTTTTGGCCAGAGTCTTGAAGAGAAAGCATATAAGGAAGTAATAACGTCAGGCCCTTCAACTGCTCCCGAACTTTTGGTTGTCAAGATTAAGAATGAGAAAACAGGAGAGGTTAAAGAAATATGTACTGATATATCATCATTGTTCTATGCAATGATTACTGAAGCAAAGATTGCAGGTGATGATGCCATTAAAAAAGAACTTTTAAAACACACGAAAGATAGAACATTTACTTTTAAAAGTAAGGGTGCGTTAGAACGCTTCAACCTCTCACATTACAAACTTACCAATGTCGCAACGATCGCCAAAACCATCAAACGCAATCATTTGAGAGATAGCCTGTCCAAACTTACTAGGTTAAGAGCTAACTTGTTAGAACGCTTCTATGAATATTCTGATGTCCGTGACTCTTTACTTCAAACGATAGCAGATAGTATCACGCTGATCAGACCAATCACCGAAGAGGAAAAGAAAATGATTAAAAATTTAGAAGATCAGTTTTATGATACTTACTATAACGACTCTCAATATGATCAGTACAGAGTAATAAGTTCGGTAGGCAAAGACCTCCTGAGAACATGGAACAGTATTATCAAACCGTACAAAATAGTATATGATGGGCTATCAAAGGAAATAGATAGGATCGATTATAAGTTCTTCGTGAGTTATAGAAAAAAGTATGGGATAAGTTTCTGTCACGTGGCTTTTAAACATGGTATAGTAAGCTACATTGGTGACGAAAACCCTGAGATTGAATTTTCATTGGTAGTACAATGACTAATCAAAGTGATTTTAATGAACCGTTGTTCAAGTCTAGCTCCATCCGCTAATATCTGAAGATTTTTTGCTTGATTTTTACTCGGGCTTGATAAGTTCCACTTTTTTTAATCAGGGAAAAATTTCTCCCGGGCTTCATCCATGGTGAATGGTGCCTTCTCAGATTTAGGATCGATACCGGCCTTATAGCATTTTTTCATCAAGGTCGCATCGATGGAATTAGTGATCTTTCCTATCAGAGCTGCGATGGGCGACCCCGCTGGTTTTCAATCACCCCATAATTATTTTCATGTCCACCCATGGGCGGCTAGTTACTTTGGTCAAAGGTCAATGGATGCTTGGCAATCAGATCGTCAAGCTCCTCTTCCGTATGGATTCTGTACAAGGTTTCGAATAATTGCCGTGGTGTAAGGAGTGGTTCAGGCATGTTAAAGTTTGTGGTTGAAAAAATAAATATAGCTGTATTTCGCAAACGCAACTGTAATATTTTCAAAGGATTACCTCTTCCCTCTAAAACGCGTACATTACCACATGTTAATATCAATCTTGCTTAATTAATGGCCCACCAAGGAACGGTTCGACTTCAGCAATCAAGAAAATAAAAAGTGGGTTCGCCAGGCACATTGGGAATTGAATTAGGTAATGGGAATAGGTTCTCCAGTTCAGTATTTGATGAACGATGTTGCCTTTGTTTCCTGACATCCATTCAACACAATTTTTGCGTTTCGTGCTTATCTTTGTATGTTAAAGATCTCCTACCACTATCCCAGTAATTTCTCTCTGATAAGGCATAAGGTCTTTGACATTCACATTAAAAAGATTTTCATAAATGAGGCAACTTAAAATAAGTGAGTCGATCACCAATCGGGAGAGCGCGTCGCTGAATCAGTATTTGGCAGATATCGCCAGGATTCCGATGGTTACGGCGCAGGAAGAGGTAGTGTTGACGCAAAAGATCCGGGAGGGTGACCAGGCGGCTTTGGAGCGCTTAACAACGGCGAACCTGCGGTTCGTGGTTTCGGTGGCGAAGCAATACCAGAGTTCGGGTATGACGCTGGGTGATTTGATTAACGAGGGTAATGTTGGTTTGGTTAAAGCGGCGACACGTTTTGATGAGACCAAGGGGTTTAAATTTATTTCTTATGCGGTTTGGTGGATCCGGCAGTCTATCCTTTCGGCAATTAATGAGCAGGGGCGGATGATTCGTTTGCCTTTGAATAAGGTCGGGGATATCTCTAAGATCGCTAAGGCTGCATCGAAGCTGGAGCAGCAATATGAACGGCAGCCGACACCGGAAGAACTGGCCGAAAGCCTGGAAACGACAGCTGAAAAGGTAAGTGATGTGCTGGGACATTCCGGCAGGCATATTTCCTATGATTCGCCTTTTTCCGCAGAAGAGGACAATACCTTACTGGATGTGCTGCAAAGCGCCGAACCGGGCACCGATAAAGGGTTAATGACAGAATCATTATCTACTGAAGTAGCCCAAAGCCTCCGCGTATTGGGCGAAAAAGAAAGAGACGTCCTCACCTTATTTTTTGGCCTCGCTGACGGGCAACCGCATAGCCTGGAAGAGATCGGCGAAAAATATGCCCTCACCCGCGAACGCGTCCGCCAGATCAAAGACAAAGCCCTCGCCCGCCTCCGCAGCAATTCCCGCAGCTGGGTATTGAAAGGGTATTTGGATTAAATGGTCATTGGCGTTTCAAAGTAATTACCGCCACTTCTGGCCACATACCGATACGGCCCTTGAGGCCAATGAAACCGAAGCCACGGTTGACATAAAGATAGCGACCTGCTCTTTCGTAAAGGCCCGCCCATTGTTTGTATACGTATTGAACCGGGCTCCATTTGATGCCCAGGAAATCGATACCGAACTGCATACCATGGGTATGGCCCGACAGGGTAAGATGAATATGCTGGTGATGCCCGAGCGTAACGCCCTCCCAGTGCGAGGGATCATGGGACATCAGAATTTTAAAGGCGTCATCGGGTACGACCCGGGTGGCTTTATCCAAATCACCGTATTTGTGAAAGCCGCCCTTACCCCAGTTTTCGACACCGATCAGGCTAATGGCCTGTCCTTCTTTTTCCAGGCTGACGGATTCGTCCAACAGTAAGCGAAAACCAATTTCCTTGTGGACGTTTTTAAGCCGAGCCAGGTTGGCTTTTTTGGCTTCGGGACTCTCCCACTGCACATAATCGCCGTAATCATGATTACCCAGGATCGAAAATTGCCCCATGGATGCTTTTAACGCAGAGAAGGCTTTGATCCAGGGGTCCATTTCCGCAGCTTTGTTATTAACCAAGTCGCCGGTAAACAGAATGATATCGCTATGCTGCGCATTGATGAGATCAAGTCCTTTTTGTACACCCTCAGCATTCGTAAAGCTGCCCGAATGGACATCGGTGATCTGCGTAATGGTAAAACCATTGAAAGCTTCAGGTAGATCGGGAAACGTCAATGTTTCCTTCCTGAGCCGGTAAAAGTGCCTGCCGCGGGTAATACCGAATAGCACCAGCAGGAAAGCCGCCCCGGCAACAAAAGCCGCTAATTCACTTACCCAAAACAAGCGCTCGGGAAAACCCCTGAAGAGTCGACTGAGATCCTCTAATAATAGAAACGGCAACGCGACAAATCGTGGGACGAAGGCCAGCAACATCAGCCCCATCAGCCAGGCGATCAGCGTTTGTTGCAAACCGGAACCACGTTTTACAAAAATCGCGGCAGTTATGCCAGCCATGAGTAACAGATCAATCAACCAGTAAAAAAATTCATAATGATCATTACCGGTCAGGACCTTGAAAGCCTGGTAAAAATAAAGATCGGTTAGCACCCAAAGCAGGATGATGAAAGGAAATCGTTTAGCCATTTGAAAGGTAGACGAATGAAAACCGAAAACATTTTAAAAAAGCCGTGCAAATCCCCGTTATCCGTTTAAAAACGTACCTAAACGTGTAATCTACGACAAAAACCCTCGCCGCTACTCAAATTTACTTTCGACAAATACGAAAGACAATGAACAGTTTAAGCAACAGCGTGCGCCTGACCGGATTCTTAGGTGCCGCCCCCGAAGTCAAAATGACCGACAACGAAAAGAAATAGGCTCGCATCAGTCACGACCATACCATCGCCTTCTTCGCGGTAGCCATACTTATAACAGAAATTGTAAACCTTGCCTTGTGTGGTTGCGTACTACAAGATACGCACACTACGAATAACAGAACGAATGTCAGTCGGATCATTTTTTCATAAAACGATGTTTTTAAAAACGATGTTAAAATTTGAAGATCTTTTCCAACTCCACGACGTGTTTCCCAAGGGGAAGTTTTTGTGGCGCTTTGGCCAATTTTTCCGCGAGTGTCGTAGTGGACAGTGGCCGGAACCGCCTCATTACTCCTAAAACGTTAAGGAACTTAAATGTCGCGTTCATGAACCTTTCCGCTGTCCTGTCAGAGTTTCTTCTTATCAAGCTTCCCGGCCTAAAGATAATGTACTGATCAAAACAGACATGCTCCAAAGCATGTTCCAATTTCCCCTTAAGCCTGGAGTAAAATACCCAGCTTTTAGCATCTGCCCCATAGGCAGATAAGAGCACCAGCCTATCAACGCCGTTCGATCTTGCTAATTCGGCAAATTCCAAGGGTATATCGTAGTCGATGTGGCGTTGGGCAGCCTTTGATCCGGCTGCTTTTAATGTTGTTCCCAGGCAGGAAAACAATACGTCACCGCGTATATGGACGGAAACATTTTCCAGACGATCAAAATCTGTAACGATCTCGATCAATTTAGGGTCCTTGATCCCGCTACATCTGCGAACGAACAGCACCACTTCTGTGTAATTGGAATCCCCTGACAGGACGTCCACCAGGTCCTTTCCTGTGGCTCCTGTTGCGCCAATGATCAATGCTCTCATTTTTTGATTTTACGATAAATATAAGATATATCAGACGGGCGTTATCGCCGACAGTTGCTGGTTAATAAAGGTAATCTCCTCGTTGCTTAAAACAACGTTAATAGCTTCAGCGTTACTGATCGCCTGTTGCTTATTGCGGGCCCCGGCTAACACAACCGTGATACCCGGCTGAAGCGTCGTCCATCTTAACACAAGCTGTGCCAGTGAAACATTTTTGTCCCGGGCAATAGGTGCTATATTATCCAGCAGCGATTGCACCCGGCCCAGGTCGAACTGGCCAAAATAGCTGTTCCGGTGATCCGCTGTTTTCAGCACATCCCCTTTGAAAAATTTGCCGGTCAACAATCCTCTTTCCAGCGGGCTATAGGCAATAATGCCAATGTTATTTGCAACAGCTGCCGGTATAAGGTTGGCTTCGATATCTCGTTTCAACATGCTGTAAGATATCTGGTTAGACGCCAGGTTGATAAATTGCTTAGCTTCCAACATTTGTTCTGTATTATAATTGCTCACTCCGGCAGCTCTGATCTTACCCTGATCGATCAGGAGCTGTAAGGCTTCCATGGTTTCATCTATCGGGGTGGTCCAATCCGGCCAGTGCAATTGTAAGAGGTCTATGTAATCCGTTTTTAGCCGCTTCAGGCTTTCTTCCGCTTCTTTGATGACATTAGCTTTAGCAGCATATTTATATACCTGATAAGTTTTCCCCTCGTTCTCTACGTCGAACATAAAGTTGCCCCGCCCAAGGTTACTGCCGTCCCAAACCATCCCGAACTTGGTCAGGATCTGTATCTTTGACCGATCGAGGCCTTTTACAACGTTACCGATGAGTTCCTCACTGAATCCAAGCCCGTAAAAAGGCGCCGTGTCCAGCGTGGTTACACCGTGATAAATAGAGGCCATTATTGCGTCCTCCGCCTCTTTTTTTTCCGTGCCGGCCCACATCGTCCCGCCGATACCAAAACTACCGTAAGTGATCACAGAGAGTTCAAGATCCGTATTTCCTAATTTTCTATATTCCATTTTAATAAATTTTTAATCAACCAACACTGTTTTTTGATAGGTAGGCCAGTCTGTGTAGCCATGGTTACTCAAGCCATAATGCAGGCTCCGGTCAGGCGGCGTGAGCTCCCAGTTATGCTGCAATCTTTCCACCAGGTCGGGATTGGCGATGAAAGGCTCTCCAAACCCGGCGATGTCAATCGTGCCTGCACCAATCCATCTTTCGGATTTCTCGCGGTTCATACTTCCGGCCAGGATGATCACACCGTTATACCAGGAACGAAACCGCTCCAGGAAACCTTCTGGTAAAGCGTGACTTCCTTTTGATTGCTGGTCCATTAAATGGATATATACAATGCCCCTGTTCGCTATTTCCTGAGCGAGATATCGGTAGGTCGCCTCTATCTCGTCGTAGTGTGGCAAATCGCCCAGCCCGCCATAAGGGGTAAGCCTGATGCCAACTTTGTTTTTACCTATGGCGGACACACAGGCATCGATGATCTCCAATAAAATCCTCGATCTGTTTTCAATATTTCCACCGTACTGGTCGGTGCGGTTATTGACAAAGGGGTTAAGGAACTGTTCCAGGAGATATCCATTGGCTCCATGTATCTCCACGCCATCGAAACCGGCTTCCACAGCATTGCGTGCTGCCTGAGCGAAGTCATTAACAACCGCTTTCACTTCGCTGGTGGTAAGCGCGCGGGGGGTGGAAGAAGGCACCGGGCCTTCCTTGCCGTTCTCGTCGTATCCCCAGGCAAAGGCGTTGAACGCGGGGATATCTGACGGGCCGACCGGTAAGATCCCGTTAGGCTGATTTGAATTATGTGATATCCTGCCGACGTGCCAAAGCTGCGCAAAGATCGTACTGCCCTGCTCGTGCACTGCGCGGGTAACCTTTTTCCAGCCTCGTACCTGGTCGGCGGTATATAAACCGGGAATATAAAGCACTCCTTTGGAGGTATCCGACACGGCCGTCCCTTCGGTGATGATCAAGCCGGCTCCGGCGCGCTGCGCATAGTATAGCGCGTTGTTTTCGTTGGGAATGCCATCCACGTTTCTTGCCCTCGTCATCGGGGCCATTGCGATCCGGTTTTTTAGCTGCAACGAGCCGATCGTTACCGGTTCAAAAATATTTGTTTTCATTATCTCCTTTTTTCAATGCGGAGATGTCTGACCATCTCCGCTTTTTACCTTTTATTATTTTTTGACTAACCAATTCTCCACGGCTCTTGAAAAGTCAGCGACATCAATCGGATGGCGGCTGGTCACCAGGTTGCCATCGGTCACTACCGACTGCTCTAATACGGTTCCGCCGGCATTTTTCAGATCGACCTGGATATTCCAATACCCTGTTAATTTCTTACCTTTCAGGATATCTGCGGAGGCCAGTACTACCGGTGCATGGCAGATCGCTGCGATCAGTTTTCCTGTTTTGTTAAAGTCCTGGATGAACTTGATCACATCTTTATCCGCACGCAGGTTATCCGGGTTCCAGGCACCGCCAGGAATAAACACGGCGTCATAGTCACTTACTTTGATCTGGTCGGCCGTCCGGTCAAACTTTATCCAGCCAACAGGCTGCAGATATTGGATAGCCATGATATGTGTTTTGGCCATTTCCGGTGCCACAAGCCCGTATCTTTCCGGAAAGGGTACATATTTGGGTGCAACAATATCTACCTGCGCACCCAGTTCTTTAAAATACCAAACCGGGCCCAACAGTTCGATCTCCTCAAAACCATCGGCAGCGATAACGGCGATTTTTTTACCTCTTAATACCGTTTTATCTTTTACCGGGGTAAAGAAGAAAGCGCGAAGGGCCTCATTGCCCGGTGCGTTCAATAGGTTTGAGACCGGCATATTCACCACTGCTGTGCGTGAGGTCAACTGGTTTAATACTTCCAATTCGTTAACAGTGGTTTTGTCTGTTGTTTTCATTTGTGCTGTTGCGTTAACTACCGCAAGTACACTCAGTGTACCCGCCAGTATGATCTTATTCATCGTTTTCATTTTTAACTTTGTTATTGATTAATTAACTCCTGTTTATTTCTCTCTAGTTAGCGGGGCGAACTCAATGAGGTTATGAATCCCGTTCTGAAAAGGCGGCTTTTTAATGCTTGTATTCAGGTAGTCTATCACCGGCTGAATCGGCGGGAACTTCAGATGGTACTGAAAAGCTTCGTCGCTCCTGAATTTTTCGTAGGTGACAAATTTTGTTTCATCGCCCTCAATTGCTGAAAGTTGATAGGTGACTACCCCCGCTTCGCTGCGAAATTGCGGCATGGCTTTGTGGTAGATCGTCTTAAAGTCCTGCTGGGTGCCTTGTTTTGCATCGACGAACAACATAACGGTTAGCGGTTTGTCCTGCTTCCTGGCGGTTCTTCGCCATTGTTGCCTGGAAAGCGGTTCCAGATCATTTACATGGTATACTGTAGCGGGTTTAAGCAGCGCCTTTTTAGATAGGGATGCTATTATTTTACTAAACTTGTCAGGCGCATTTTTGCTTGTCCATCGCTCTATCAGCCACAATCTGGATGGGTTTTCCTTTTCGAAATAGGCTTCGGCCATAATATTGCTTTTACGGGTAACCGCAGACTTTACATAATTGCCAACTATTTTTCGGAACCGCTCGCGGTATTCCGGCTTCAACTCGTATTCAGTAAGCCGGGCGGTGGGGACATCTTTCGCGTTGTTTTGCGCCACCGATATATTGCATGATACAATGGCTATTAAGAGTAGGGTTAATACTTTCATCGTTCTGCTATTATTGACCTATTTTAATCAGCAGCTCTGCCACCTGCTGCGGTTGAGCGAGGAAGGGAGAATGACTGGTATTGATACTATAAATGCTTTTGATACCGGCGGCTGCGATCATACGGTCCTGTAACCCGGGGCTGATGACAATGTCCTGGAGCGTTTTGATGTACGCTTTTTCAACCGATCCGAAACCTTCTTTTGTTAAAGTCACTTTATCACCGAACGGAATGGCGGGCTCCGGGCGGTAATTGTCCAGTACCTTTTGCTTGATGGCAGCTGAACCGTCGTTAATAAACAGGAAAGTCAGGCTTTCGCGTTTAACATCAAGCGTAAGCTTATCCGCAGACTGGGTGATCAAGGGGCCTAATTTGGAATCCGGGTCTGTACCGGCCAGTTCACCAAGAGATTGTCCCGAAGCCGGAACGAATGCTCCTATATAGACCAGTTTGCTGATCTTCGCCGGTATTTTTTCTGCAACAGCCGTTACGACCACACCGCCCATGCTATGTCCGACCAAAATGACCTTCTCGGTAGTTTTATCGATGGCCTCAATGACCTTGTCGCGGTAAAGGTTCATGCTTAGCGTATGGGTCAAAGTTTGATCGCTCCCGTGTCCCGGAAGCTCTACCACTATTACCTTGTTCCCTTTTGCTATCAGGTCGTTGCGCACTGCATCCCAAACATAAGGAGCCTGCCATGCCCCATGTACCAGGACATAAGTTTGCGAATTAGCGACCGGAGATGGCGATGCCATCGCTGTTGTGCTTAAGGCCGCGGTCAGCAGCGATGAAATTATTTTTTTCATTGTTATAAGGAATTAATTGATACCTACTTTGTATTACGGTGTTCGGCTTGTCCGTTGTGTGTTCTTATCATCTAAACAATTGCATGCCAGTTATTTTAAAGATGTGAGTCGACTTACATCGTTTTATAAATTATTAAAAATCAGGAAGTTGCCCTTAGACCTCAAGAAGGTCTTTTATCCCTCCTCCGAAAAAAATGGAGGTAAGCCCTGCAAAGTCCAAAAACATCGGAGCCGGAATTATGGATTAGTGAGGCTTACCGAATAATATCTAAATCAGCTGCGTGCCCAATTTTTCAACCTTCTTCAGCCATTTATTGCGTTGTTCTGCGGTCGAGTTCCTCATGAATCCGAAAGTTGAAAAGTTGATAGGTTTGAAGCCTACGTAACCGAAGATGATATTCTTCAGGATCTGGTATTGCGAAGCCCTGTAGACGAGGTAGTACCATAGCGTGGGCGTGTCCATGGTGACGAGCACCCGCATACTCCTGCCTTTCAAAAGTTGCTCTGGAAAGTTTTTGCCGGAGTGATTTTTAAAAGCGAAATTGGGCAGCAGCACCCGGTCAATAAAACCTTTGGCAACGGCGGGCATGAAGCCCCACCAGTTGGGGTAAGCGAATACCACATGGTCAGCCCATTTGATCAGTTCCTGAGCGGCGATCAGGTCATCTTCCAATTGTACTGTTCCTCCGGTCCTGTAACCGTCAGAAAGATTGACGTTGAAATCCAGTTTGGAGATATGTAGGATTTTACAAACCGCGCCAGCGCTTTCGGCACCGGTCTGATAGGCATCTAGCAACGCTTCACAAAATGAGTTTTCAGAAGGGTGTCCGAGCAGGAGTAATACTTTCTTTTCCATTGCAGTAATAATTTGATACTGCAAATCTCCGAAGGAAAGGCAGTGGGCACCTGACGCAAATGCGTCAAAAAAATATTAGTGGGCCAGTTTTTGGCGTATCCGGGTAACGGTTTGACGGCCAATCCCCAGGGCGCTGCACAGTTGGGATAAAGATATCCTGTTAAACAGCTTGGGCTGTTGTTTGACGAAGTCCAGATAGCGTTCTTCGGCGGTTTGAAAGATAAACGTTTCGATGCGGTTTTGCTGTTTGACCAACACCTGTTCAGCGATCTGCCGGCCATAATTTTCAAACCCCGGATGCATCTGGTAAAGGTGTTGCATATCTTCGAATGAAAGACAGGCCATGGTACTGGGCTCCAGGCATTGAATAAAATACCTACTTGGCTTTTGTGTAATGAAAGCGGGGTAATGGGTCGCATATTCGCCTTCGGCGTAGAAGCCAACTGTTATTTCGTTCCCCTCCGCGTCGATGAAAAACGAACGCACCAATCCCCTGGCGATAAAACCGATGGCTTTTTGCACTTTTCCGGACTGAAGAAAAAAGTCTTTTCTTTTTAAATCCTTTAAACTGATCCTGGACGCGAAATACAACAGTTCATCCTCAGTCAGGTGCGGACAGATCGCCCTGACCGATGCTAAAAATATTTCTTTTCCTGATTCCATTTGCTCATGCTAAGCAGTACCCGAATATTAAAAATCTTCCCGTTATGACCAGAACGATAGCCGGGCTTGTGTACAATTTACTTGTTCTTGGTTTGAAGTGCCGTATTTATAGCTCCCGGCAGTTTATTTTCTATCCGTTCGCCGGCATCAGAAATGAACCTTATTATACCTTTGCGATCAATGACCATGGATACCGGGCAGGCATACACGCCGTAGGTTTGGTGGGTTTTTTTCGCATCCGGAATGATTGTATACCTAAAGTCGTGAGTCTTCATAAATTTCCCGAGCGGGGCTTTTTTATCTAATGCAAATGCCAGGAAAATAACCTGATCTGCAGGGTATGAAGATTTTATGTTGTTCAGGTCCGGCATTTCTGCTATACACCCTCCGCAGGCAATGAACCAAAAATTCAGTACGATCACCTTCCCTTTAAGTGCAGCCAGATTGTATTTTTTTCCTTTTAAATCGATGACATTAAAATAGGGTGCCGGTTTGTCTATCATGGCTGCGAATTTCATTTTACTCTCTTCTTCGGCTTTTTGGCTGACAGAACTCTGGGTGATCAGGTACATAACACCGGGTTCGGTATCCCTATGCATAAACTGGACGTTTGGGCCGAGCGCTTTCTTAACACTATCCATTTTGTCAGCCGGAATAACCCTACCGTCAATCGTTTTGAAAGTAATGTTGCTCATTCGCACTTGTGCTGAGGCGTGCGTTATTGCCAAAGTAAGACCAATTGCGAGCACTGTTTTTTTAATCATCTGTTTTAATTTTAAATGTTTGAACAGCAAGGTTGTCCCGAAATGTGCCGTTTATACCAAATGCAGCGGGCTGGATAAAATAACATCCCGGTTCTCCAGTAAGGGCATGATCTGAGCGACCACGATGTCCCTGAAATGTTCGGAGTTGAAGTGGTCTTCCACTGCTGCTTTATTTTCATAGCCCTCATAGAGCATCAGTGTATTCCCATCTGAATGACTCTGGTGAATGTAATAGAACAAGTTGCCTTCTTCTTCATTACTTTTCTCGGAAACCTCCTTTAATAGGTTCAATAAACTGGTTAAATGTCCGTTCCTTACCTGGTACCGGGCAAAAAGGACGACTGGTCTTTCTTCCATTTTTTCTAAATTAAGCGGGGGCAGACCTGTATTTCCCAAGCCAAGTTTATCCCCTTTTCTATCTGAATCATTCATTATTTCATTATTCGACAGTATTAATTTTCAGCTACCGGGTGCAAGGATGCCGCATGAAAACTTGATATTCTTGAGAACCGGACACTCCCTTGAGATACTCAATCACATGCCATTTGAAACAATTAGGCAAAAAAAGTAAAGGCATAATTACAAACAACTGAAAATCAATATTTTATAATTAAATGAAACGAGTATTTTCAAATCGAAAACTGTTGTCCTCCGAAAAAATCGGAGTTATGAACCATTAAATCCGTAATTATCGGAGACAGCATGGTAAAACAGCAGCATTAACCGGTAACAGTTAACCATAAGGGCGCAACATTTCAACGGAATATATCCTTTCAAATCAATTTAGTAATAGTTAAATTGCAGTGTAGTAACCGTTTAGTGAGTTCGAATAAATATCGTGCTTTTTCATTCACTGAAGGGCAGTATAAACCAGGGCTTACTGGCTCTGCTTTTGTTGTTCGTAACTGTATTCAGGGTTTTCTTTTTAAAAATGAGGTCGGACACAAAAAAAATAGTTTGCTTTATTATTATCATTATGGGTTTGCTGATCGTTCCACGATCAGCATTTTCTCAAAAAATTTGGAGCGAGCAGTCCAAAATGCTGTCACAGCTCCGGAAAAGCAAAGCAGATACGGCTCGTGTACAGCTATTGCTCAAGTTGGGTAATTATTATATGCTCAGGGAGTATTACGTTTATAAAACCGGTAATCCCAAAGCACAACTTGACACGGCGATAATGTTCGGAAAGAACGCTCTCCAGCTTAGTCAGTCACTGAAATTTGATAGTGGAAAAAATGAGGCAATCCTGCTGATGGGAGATGCGCATATCAGAAAAAACGAGGTAGATTCCGCTCTTAATTCATTAGCTACACTGCAGGGCGAGACCCGTTTTCGGTTATTGATCATATTAAGCAGGCATTATTTGTTTCATTCGTCCAGATCAAAACTCAATTTGGACAAGGCCTTGTTTTTTTTAGCCCAGGCAAAAAAATCAGCCCCCATCCGCTTGGCAGCAAAATGGGAACCGGAACGTATCCACATTGAAGCGATGGCTGCTTTCATCACTAAAGGTTTGCAGCAAAGTATAACCTTATATCAGCAAACCATTGATAAAATAGCTAGTGCCGGCAATGAAGAAAGGAAAGCTCTTTTATGGTACGAACTGGCAACCCTGATTCCATTGCGTAAGAAAACCGGAATAACCAGATTGTATTGTCATGAAAATATGCGTTCGATCTATAAAAAAAATGGCAACCAGGAAAGAGAAGCGTGGGTCTTAAAGACGATTGCCGACATCAATATGGTGAATGGTGAATTAGCCCTTGCAGAAAAACAGTATTTAGAATCGCTCGGTCTTTACAAAGCCATTGGCTACCGCGACTTGCATTATATTTATGAACTGCTGGCAGTTACGAGCCGCAACAAGGGCGATTTCAGGAAGTCTAACTTTTATGGGTTGAAAGCAATAGAAAACATGCGGGCGACAACTGATTCCCTTACCGACCTTACTTTCTACGGACGTCTTGCAGGTATGTACAGGCAATCCGGGCAGCCGGATAAAAGTGCAGAATGGTACTCTAAAACATTCCACAACCGCTTATTTAAAGAAGACAGCAGCCTTTATAAATTCAGAGAGGCCGGGTTATATGTCAGACAGCTCATCAAAATAAAAAGGGAAAAAGAAGCACTGGCCTATATCCTTAAAATCAACGCTGAAAATAAACCAATCGGCATACACTCCCGGGCAAGCCTTGTCGGTTCGCTGGCCTACTGTTATCATGCGGTGAAGCAAGATCGGGCGGCGGAAAAAAACTATCTTGAATTAATAGCACTCTCCGGGCAGCTACAGCAAGACAATGAAATAGCATCCGATGCATATTACGAGATCGGGCAGTATTTTATAGAAAAGCGGCAATATGGAAAAGCATTAACCTATTTGCAAAAAGTACAGCATACATCTACTGGTGTAAGCCCGCTTTCCCCGACTAAGGATACCTATTTGATGCTCTTCAGAGCTGATTCCGGCCTGGGTAATTATACTTTCGCGATACAGCATTTATTAAGGCACAAGCAATTGAATGACTCTATCTTTAATGAAACGAAAAACTGGCAGATCCAGGAATTACAAATCCAATTCGAGACGGCTACTAAAGACAATGATATTCAATTACTTAATAGCCAGAATCAATTGGAGCGAATGAAAGCCTCCAGCGCCAACCGAGCAAAAAACATCACGCTGGGGGGCCTGGCATTGTTACTCATCATCATTGGACTTTTATTTAACAGTTATCGCATCAAACAAAGGAACAACCGTATGCTGGAAGTCAATCAGAAGGAGCTGGATCAAAAAAACACCTATTTAAAGCGACTTAATTCTGAACAGGAAAAATTGCTTAAAGAAAAAGAATGGTTGATCAAGGAGGTACATCACCGGGTCAAAAATAATCTCCAAATGGTAACGAGCTTGCTTTATTCGCAATTGATCTATCTGGAGGATGGTGCCGCACGACTGGCCGTTCAGGACAGCCTTCGGAGGATGCAGGCCATGTCCTTGATCCATCATAAGCTTTACCAGGAGGAAAACACCTCCACCATTGCCATGCCTGAATATATCAATGACCTTGTAATGTATTTGAACGAGAGTTTTGACACCGCCAATAGGATAACATTTAAACAAGCCATTGAACCATTATATCTTGATGTGGCACAGGCCATTCCGCTTGGACTGATCATTACCGAGAGTATTGTCAATGCCATTAAGTACGCTTTTGGGAAAGAACAAAAAGGCGCGGTCAGCATAACGCTTTTCAACGACGGGGACGGAAGTTTACTCCTGAAGATCTCGGATAACGGCATAGGTTTACCCGTTGGAATCGAAACGGAACATCACTCACTTGGTCTGGATCTGATGCGCGGGCTTGCCAAGCAACTAAAAGGCCGGTTTGATATTGAAAACGACCAGGGTGTACACATAACCGTCAAATTTGAAATAAAAAAAACATCAGTGAGCGACGCTTTTTCAGAAAGTTGAAGGGATCATGAAAATGAATATTAAAATACTAATTGTAGAAGATGAATTTATTGTTGCCAATGCGCTTCGCTTAGCGGTTGCCCAAGCGGGCTACCAGGTGACCGACATTGCTGCCTCGTTCGAAGAAGCAGATGAGTGCCTGAAAAAGGAGACCCCCGATCTGGTTCTTCTGGACATCCGCCTGGCAGGTAAAAAGTCAGGCATTGACCTTGCGCGGAAGCTTAAAGCCGAAAATCTGGCTTTTGTTTATCTGTCTGCAAACTCCAGCCAAAAGGTACTGGAAGAGGCGAAGGCAACCGAACCCTATGGTTTTCTGGTTAAGCCATTCCGCGAAAAAGATCTCATCGTCTCGCTGGAAATTGCTTGTTACCGTCATAAACACAGCCTCGAATCAAAACTGCGTCGCGAGGATCTATTACAAAAACAGCTTAATGAGTTCAAGAAAGAAAGCAGTGATGCGCGCCAAAAACTGTTAAAGACTGCCCGCGCCATGCAGTCCTATGTGCCGTTCGATCTGCTGGTATGCGGCCTGCGGCCTCAGCGGGAAGAGCAATTTGATGATACAGGTTATCTGCGCGTTGGGTTTGACGAATACCAATACATTACTGAAAGGGAATTCACGACCATTACAGGTTTAAAAAATCCTGCGCTGGCCTCAACGGCACAGCGCAGCGACCGGCTCAACGGGCCTGAAATTTATAACGGAGCAAAAACGACGGATATACAAGTTATGCCGCTCCAAAAGCTATTGTTTGACCGGTTTAAGGTAGCATCTTTCCTAATTTTTCCGGTTATGCTTAGCGGTGGGTCAATGGTTCACTACTTCTTTTACAGCCGCCAGCGCGAGGTTTACACCAAAAATCACCTTGACCTTTTGAACCGGTTAAAGACTTCTTTGAGCGAAATTGCACAGGATATTATCTCCGATGTACCGGTACAGGGGGCTATCGGCCAGCAGCAACCTGCCGCACCGGCCCAAACGAAGCTGGATCCGGTATTTGATAGCATTATCGGAAAACACCCACTGTTGCTGGCTGCGCTGGACCTGGCCACACAGGTTGCGCCGTTCAATACTTCAGTTCTTATTTTGGGAGAAAGCGGAACAGGTAAAGAGAAGATCGCGCAAGCTGTCCACACGCTTTCCACCAGGAAAAGTGGCCCTTACATCAAGGTAAATTGTGCCACTATACCGGCCACACTGGTTGAGTCGGAACTGTTCGGGCATGAAAAGGGGGCTTTTACAGGCGCGACAGAAAAGCGCAAGGGCAGATTTGAACAGGCCGATGGAGGAACCATTTTTTTAGACGAGATCGGCGAGCTTCCGCTTGAATTACAGGCAAAGCTACTTCGGGTGCTCCAGGAACGGGAGATAGAACCCGTAGGATGCAGCGTCCCCAGGAAGATCAATGTCCGCTTTGTAACGGCGACTAACCGCAACCTTGAAAAGGAAGTTGCCGAAGGTCGTTTCCGACTTGACCTCTATTATCGGCTGAATGTTTTTCCCATTACATTACCCACCCTGCGCGAACGAAAAAGTGATATCGCGGCTTTGACTTTATTTTTTGCCAATAAGTTCTGCAACGAGTTCGGAAAACCATTTACAGGTGTTTCCCAATCGATGGTGGAAGAGATGTATGCTTACAGTTGGCCCGGGAATATACGCGAACTGGAAAATGTGCTGGAACAATCCGTCATTTTGAACGATGGGCGTTCCAGATTAGATCTAAAACGAAGCCTGATGGCCGGAGGCACTGAAAACTTCTCAAAAGCAAATGCCGACACATTTGAGGATGTTAAGCACATTCAAAGAGAGACGGAAAAGGCCTATATCATCTCGGTACTTAAAAAAACGGAAGGGCGTATACGCGGATTCAACGGAGCCGCTGAATTACTGCAGATCAAACCGACAACCTTAGAATCCAAAATGAGCAAATTGGGTATAAAAAAAGAAGACCTTTAATATTCCGGTCCAAATTACTTCTCTGGTTCGATCAATACCCCCAATCAACATCCTCCGAAATTTACGGAGTTCACCTGGATTACCTCCGAAATTTATGGAGCCGAATCTGTCGACCACCTGTCCTTTCACATTTCTATCCCTCACAACTATTTGATTTAAAGTAATTTAATTTTACACAAGCTGTGATTCGTGTTGCCATCGCCTGGTTGGCACGCAATTCATACCTATCATTTGTATGAAACAATCAACCAACCCTCATTCACTCGCATTGGTGAATCCGAAAAAAGGTTTCCGGATCCACCTCCTTGTTTTTGCCATCGTAACACCGGTTATATGGCTCGTTTGGTGCCTCACCCGCAGTGATTATCCGTGGCCACTATGGTCAACGCCGGCCTGGGGCATCGGGGTCGTGTTCCATTATCTCGGTGTCTATGTTTTTAAAAAATCAAATATCAATTCATAAACGACATGAACGATCAGTCAAAACCATTCAGACGCATTGTGACCGGTCACAACGACGACGGCAAAGCTATTATTATTTCAGACGCCCCCCCGGTACATACGCAACTGGTTGGCGGCCCGGGCGGACCAACCTTTATAGAGGTCTGGCACACTTCGGAAACTCCGGCATTGATTCAACCACAAGTACCCATTACAGACGAGGAAAAGCTGATGTTGCCTCCACCCAAGAACGGAACACGTATCCGCGTGATCGAATTCCCGCCTGAAAGTGAAGCAATCAGGCAATTGACCGGGGAAGGCGCAGCAGATAAATTCAGGTCAATGGGAGATGAACACGCCTCTACCGCAATCTCCGGGGCACCTCATCCGCTGATGCACCGCACCGAAACGCTTGACTATGGAATTGTTCTGGAAGGAGAGATCACATTGGTGGTCGACATCGGGGAAACGGTTATACGTGCGGGTGACATTGTTGTGCAGGCGGGTACCAACCATGCATGGTCAAACCGTTCCGGTCGCAACTGCCGCATGGCGTTCATTCTCATTGACGGGCAATTCACTGATAAACTCTGACATCATGCGTATCCAACCATTACCACCGGAAACAATGAATGCGGAGACCCGGTACGTTCACGACGAGATCTTCAAACTGATCACCAGAAGTCAGGGGCAGGTCAATATGATCACTGATGACGGTGCCTTATTAGGCCCGTTCACTCCCATGCTTCAGTTCCCACAGTTCGGCGTGCCGGCTTTAACCTTTCTTCAATCTCTGGACCAGCATGCCACGCTTGATAAGCGCGTACGGGAAGTCGCTATCCTGACGGTGGGCGGAGCTTATGGCTCCCGTTTCGAACTTTATGCACATGAGATCATGGCCGCGGCTTTCGGGATACCTAAAGATGCGATCTCGACCCTTGCTGCGGGAGGAAGACCATATGGCCTGAATCAACAGGAAGCGATAGCCCATGATATTGCCTTCTCGCTGGTGTCCGGTCGCATTATTCCTGACTCGACCTATCATTACGCCGTTGGATTACTGAGTGCTGACGGAGTGGCTGAACTCTATTTCCTCGTTGCCGGGTACAGCCTGATCGCGACCATCCTTAATGGGTTTGATGTGCCGGCACCTGAGAGCAACACCTAAAACAATCCTAATGAAAACCGGACTTGTCACAATCGTATCTTTAACCATTAGTATTATTTGTTTTTCACTGTCTGCAGCTCATGCAGAAGCAGACAGTGAAAAACAGATTTCGGCTGCTATTATTTTCGTAGGATTTTGCCTATTGATCTTGCTTCTAAGGCTTTCGTTCAGTGGAAAGCGGTTGGCCCGGGAAGCGGGAATGCTTAACAAGGAAGAAAAACCCTCTGCCGTAGAACGCTTAAGCTCGTTGAGCAAGGATCAACTTACGCAATTAGCCAATCACACGGGAAAGGGAATCAATAAAGGGAGGAAGATCCTTGGGCTCGCGCTGCTTTTTACATTTTTTAGTTCGGTCTCCCTGGCTACACCGGCGGAGAATACCGATGCAGTACTGACCAGCCCGGGTATGCTGATCATGTTAACCCTGGTATTGATCCCGCTGATCGTATTGGTGGCATTTGCTGGGATAAAAGTCAAACAACTGGCGTACAGTCTTATGCGAAAGCGGATAAAGCTTGAAGCCATTACTTTAAGCCGGCAACTGGATAACAATGAAGAGCTATACCAGGAATTAATTCACAGAATGAAAGCGCTGGATTACACATTGAATAACCATGAACTGGCCGGCGATATCGCCGCAGATGATAAGAAGGGGCTGCTGCATCATATTGCCGAGGTCAATACCATACGATTTATTGCACCCAAGCGAAAAGCCGCTAAAAAGCATGACGCCAATCCCGAACTAGTGCGCCTGATCACCTGGTTCCTGGGTACGGCTACGTTTTGGCTGGTAGCAGGAACGACCATTGGGGAATATCTCGGGATCAAATTTGTAGCACCGGATGTTGACCACGTCAGCTGGCTGAGCTTTGGCCGTCTTCGTCCGGTACATACCAACATGGTGTTCTGGGGCTGGTCCACCTTAGCGATGATCGGTCTGGGCTATTATGTGGTGAGCACGGTCAGCAATAACGCTGTTCATAATATCCGCTTTGGCTATTACTCATTGATCCTTTTGAACGCGGCCGTTTTGATTGGCAGTTGGTCGTTAATGGCGGGCATCAATAATGGCGGTGGTGAATACCGGGAATACATCTGGCCGGTGATGGGGGTTTTTGCTGCGGGTATCGTGGTTACATTATACAATTACCTGAAGACCATCGCACAAAGAAAGATCAGCGAGATCTATATATCCAACTGGTACATCATTGCCGCAGTAATGTTCCTGACCGTTATCGTAGTAGTTGGCTATATCCCCTGGTGGCAGAACGGCCTGGGCGAAACGATCATCCAAGGATTTTATATGCACCAGGCCGTCGGGATGTGGTTTATGCTTTTTACACTCGGGCTGGTCTATTACTTTCTTCCCCAGCAGCTGAACACACCGATCTATTCCTATAGCTTAGGTATACTGGCTTTCTGGTCACAGATCTTATTCTATACACTTATCGGGACCCACCATTTTATTTTCAGTTCGATTCCATGGTGGTTGCAAACCGTCGCAATCGTAGGGAGTATGGGGATGCTGATCCCGGTATTTTCAGGCACGACCAACTTCCTGATGACCTTCAGGGGCAACTTTCATAGAATCGCCCGGAGTTATACGCTTCCTTTTTACCTGACCGGGATCATCTTTTATTTCACCGGCTCAACCCAGGGAACAGCGGAGGCTTTCCGGGCAACAAACCTGATCTGGCATTTTACCGACTTCACAGTCGCCCATTCACATCTGACCATGTACGGTATCATCGCCTTCCTGCTTTGGGGCTGCATCTACACCCTGTTACCGCGGCTTACAGGTAAAGAGCCTAAACAGGGAACGGTGGGTGCCCATTTCTGGCTGGCGCTGATCGGTATGTTATTCTATACCATTCCACTAATGGTGGGCGGCACCATCAAAGGTATGGGCTGGGTAGCGGGCAAACCGTTCATCGACGGTATTGTGGTTATGGCACCCTATTGGCTCTGGCGGGCAATCGGCGGTTCTTTGATGTGGGTGTCCCATCTCGTTTTTGCCTACAACATGTATGCCATGGTCGCTGTCGATACCGAAGCCGAACTGAAAGAAAAAGTTTATAAACAGCTGGATCAGCAACCTGCCGGCCCCGCAGTTTAAATCATCAGCCAATGGATATTTACAGCAACCATAAAAAACTCTACCTACTGGCATTGGGCCTGTTTCTGGCGCTGACCTTTTTCGTGGCGATCATCCCGGCTTCAGACATGCAGAACAACAATGCGCCCCTCCCGGGCAGTAAATATTTAAGCCGGCTGGAAACCCGGGGTAAGGCCATATTTATCGCCGAGGGTTGCGTAGCCTGTCATACCCAACAAATCCGCAACGTCGAAATGGACAGACCGTGGGGCCTCCGTCCAAGTATTGCAGCGGATTATGCGCGCAATCAACGGATCGACACCTGGACCAATACGGCGACCTTAATGGGATCGGAGCGCACCGGTCCTGACCTGACCAATGTCGGTAACCGCCAATCCGGTGCTGAATGGCACCTGATGCACCTGTACAATCCGCGTTCGGTCGTTGCCGCCTCGGTCATGCCTTCTTATCAATGGCTGTTCATCGAACGTGATTACGCATATCCGGAAGATGTTCCTGTCAGTATTCCGGCGGAATTCAGGAAAGGCGTTAAAGGCACGATCGTGGCCTCTCCGGATGCGCTGGCACTGGTGGCCTATCTGAAGTCGCTTAAGCAAGTGCCACTGCCTACAGGCAAGCCGGTTCCCGCATTCTTGTATGGAAAAGAAGCGGCAACGACGAGCAACACCGGAAGTGGAATACAGCCTTCCAAACCAGCAATTGATGGTGCAGCGCTTTATGCAGCTAACTGCCAGTCCTGCCATCAGGAGAATGGACTTGGATTGGCGGGCGCTTTCCCGGCACTTAAAGGAAGCAAGATCGTACTGGACCCTGATCCGGATGTTCAGGTGAACGTCATCATGAAAGGTTACAACGGACGGGTAAGCGAAGGCTACGGCACCATGCCGGCGGTCGGCGCGAATAACAACCTGAAGCCGGAAGAGGTAACAGCGATCATCAATCATGAGCGCGAAAGCTGGGGCAACAGCGGCAAAAGAGTAACCCTAGCAGAAGTAAAAAAGATTATGGCCTCATTGAAATAAAACTGTAAAACGATGAAAAAAACCTTAATCATAGGAGTAACGCTATTCACAGTTGTGGACGCGTTCGCCTGCGATGCCTGTAAAAAGCAAAAACCCAAATTCTTACAGGATATCGGCCACGGCCGTGGCCCGGACAGCCAGTGGGACTACCTGATCGTGATCGCCATGGTGATCATTACCTTCTATGTCCTGTTCGCCACTATTAAATGCTTTATCCGGCCCCGTGAGAACAGCGATATCCATATCAAATGTTTGATCCTGAAAGACTGAAGCTATGAAAAATCAAAGTTTCATTACCCTGTTCATTGATGACGATCCGCAGCCTGTCGGTGAGTTTCCAGCGCCGGTAGCATTCGAACTGGATACCCGGAAGATCGTGGACGGCGACCATGTACTTAAGGTCGTGAGCAAGGACCACCTGGGAAAGGAAGGTATTAAGCTGATCTCCTTCACGGTCAGAAACGGACCGGCCATTGCCATAGAAGGCCTGCGGCACGGAGAGATCGTAGAAGGAGTGCTCCCACTGATGATCAACGCTTACGGCAAGGGGGATCAAAAGACGTTTACGCTCCATGGCAGTGAAACGCCGCAAAGCGTCCCCTGGTGGGTGGTCGCCGGCATCATCGCTTTTGTTGCCTGGTCAATCTACTTTTTAGTGACCTCGATGCAGGTCAAACTTTTAATATAGACTTTAAAGGAACTGACCATTGGGGTCTGGATATCGACCAGCATGCCATCAAGGTCGACACATTCGATTACCGCACTAGTATAGAGCGCATTTATGCCATTGGTGATATCAATACCTCTCCAGGCAAATTGAAACTGATTTTAAGCGGCTTTCATGAAGCAGCCCTGATGGCGCAAAGCGCATTCAAATACATTAATCCGGACGAACGGTTGAGTTTTAAATACACCACTGTTTATGGTATCAATTCCTTTTAATATGATCGAACTGACAATACAGGACCGGGAAGGGCTACTTGAAAAGATCGAAGTACCCGCCGGCATCAGCCTTAGCCTGATGGAAGTTTTAAAAACGTATGGCTATCCCATTGCAGCCACCTGCGGAGGCATCGCGTTATGCGCCACCTGCCATGTGGAAGTATTGAAGGGCTGGGAAGAACTGCCCGCTCCCGTAGATGTCGAATTACAAATGCTAGATATGCTGCCCAATGCTTTGCCCGGCAGTAGACTGGCTTGCCAATTGAGGCTGAGCAGGGTCATGCATGGCATGATTTTCAGGATTATGGAAGAGCAATGAAAATAGCTCTTCATTTAAGTCCTCTTGTTCCGTTGCTCTCTTCGTTCTTACAATACAGGCATTCACCACCGCGCTATGCTGCCCTATCAAATTTAGTGATTAGAAAAGCCTTTTAAGTACTTAAACAATGAAAACAATCTGCCTAATTAAATCCTAACCTTGACTTTTGCGATAGCCTGTAAGTTGAACCCTCTGACCTTTCTTATCTTAATGGCAAATTCCAGCATGCATAATTTAGTTCATTGGCCTGCATAAAGCTTATTTGAAACCACGATTGAAATGGCAAATAGCCCCATTGGCTTGCTTCTGCCTTTAAGCAGGGTCTCTCCCACTGTCGTCACCGCGTAGCTGGCAGGGAGTTGAAGTACCTTAACCAGGCCCTCCGATACCAGTAGTTCAGCACCAAATTGATTACAAAGGCCCTGTATTCTAGCTGAAGTATTGAGGACATCACCAGTAAATATGATTTCCTTTTTTAGCGATCCTATCTCCCCGGCAGTTACTGTTCCATAATGCAACCCCGCTTTGAAGCTCGGTAGTAAACCAAATTTGCTATTGTACTTGTCTGCCTGCATTTCGAGCGTGCGTTTCATAGCGAAGAAGCAATCCACGCAGTTGTTTTTTTTCAAGCCATCCTTCAATTTCCAGGTGAGGATCATTTCATCACCGGCGTATTGATAGATGGCACCGGCATGGTCAATCACAGCACCTGACAGGTCCACGAAGTATTCTTTTAACATTTCGAAGTACTTGACATGCCCTAAATTTTCAGCAATTGTGGTTGATGACTTCATATCCACGAACATAAATATTCTTTCTTCTTCCACGGGATGATGATACTTTCCCAGAAAAAAGTTATTCAAAGTACTTAGCCCAATGCTTTCCCTAAACTCCGCATAGAATTGTGTGATCACAACTATGGAAGCGATGTATAGTAAAATGCCGGTAATTGAGTAATTCGTAAAAAATGTCCAGACCGGTGATGATAACTTAAAGAAAGATTGCGCATCATGCGTAAATAATGTATTGATAAACGAAAGAAGGAGGAGAAAAATGGTTAGGATGAACAGGTAAACAATCGACTTGAATATGATCTTGCTGGTAAAGCTATTTTTAATAAACCTTTTACTGAAATAACTGATCTCCAGGATACCCGTCAAAATCCCCATGATCAGGGCTGCTGCGGGAATTATCAGAACATTTCTTGTAAAGTCGTATTTAACCCCCGTTAAAGGGTAACGATCAAGATCTGCGAGGAGACTTTTCTCCAACACTACATATATCGCGCTGAAAACAAACCATAACACGCCGAAGGGAATGATACGTGTTATATCTCTTCTGGTCTTCGGTGAAAGCATGCTATTGATGTTATTGAATGTTTCTCAATATAACATAAATTTCTGCATTTATAAAACCAACATCCGTAAAAAACAGGCGTTCTGTGCAGTTGGTCAGGTAAACAAATACGTTCGTCGGAATTTACTTTAATAGCGACCTAATGCAGCCCATATTCGCTTTCATAATCACGCAAATATGAAAACGCCGTCACTCATCATCTTATTCATGTTTACTTTTCTAGGAGCCGTTGCGCAAACCACCATTTCGGGCACAGTAAAAACAAAAGACAACCAACCTGTAATTGGTGTAAACGTAACTCTTGTCAATACGTATGACGGCGCTTCTACCG
>Ga0247740_1000016_pt1 | contig 79926 bp, 60 predicted proteins | sample UWRJL148409B2_FD_180942 | JGI IMG/M metagenome (GOLD analysis project Ga0247740, IMG submission 180942) | Plant litter microbial communities from Arlington Agricultural Research Station in Wisconsin, United States - UWRJ-L148-409B-2 | ecosystem: Environmental > Terrestrial > Plant litter >...
AATTCCTACTGCGAGATAGGTTTTAACTTTTAAAGTAAAGTTGCCTAAAAGAGCATAAGCTACTGCAAAAGTGATTAGTAATCTTAGGATTAATAACGGAATTCCTTCTAAACCAAATAATTCGAATCGGCTGAAAAAAGCGAGAAAAAATCCTAAACAGAAGATTCGTAACGAACGAACTATAATTTTATTAAGAACAGCCGAATCAAAATGTTTTACGGGCATTGCAAACGGAATCGCGGTTCCCATTATAAAAACGAAAAAAGGAAATACTAAATCGGTAGGAGTACAGCCGTGCCATTCGGCGTGTTCTAAAGGCGGATAAATAGAGGCCCAGCTTCCCGGATTGTTGACAATGGTCATCAATAAAATGGTAAATCCTCTAAATACATCCAGCGATATTAAACGTTCTTTTGTCATTGGTTCGGTTATTTTTTTGGTTTCGTTAATTATCTAAAAAAAGAGAAAATTGGGATTGTTTTTTTAATTCGGAAAAGAAATTTTTCCCATCGATACGGATGGAATTCTTTTTCGTGGTCCAAAATCAGAAGTACCTCCGGAAACGGTTTCATTGGCTAAAATGGCAAATAAAATTGCTTCTTTTGCATCGCCTGAAATGCCTAAAATATCAGTGTTTTCAAAATTACAAGGCAATAATTCTTTTAGCCAACCCACTAATAATGGGTTGTGCGCACCGCCGCCCGACATATAAACGGTGAAAGTTTCAGGAGAATACGTGGTATTGTTTATGGCCGAATGTATAGCTTCTGCAATTGTTTCTGCGCTAAATCGGGTTAATGTTGCTAATAAGTCTTCGATAGTAATATTTTGGGTATTGCTTTGGGTTTGCGCTTTTCGAACATAGTCAATACTAAAAAGTTCCGGACCTGTAGTTTTTGGGAATGGTTGAGAAAAGAATTCATCTCCTTTTAAAGCTTTTAAAAGAGGAGAATTGACATGGCCTTGTTTCGCAATTTCGGCATCTTTGTCATACGATTTCTCAGGAAAATGAAGTCTTGTAAAAGCATCAATTAAGGTATTTCCTGTTCCTGTATCGGTAACAAAAACTTCTTCGGGATTATGACTTGAGGGTAAATATGTAAAATTAGCGATACCACCCATATTGAGCATAATGCGGTTTTCGTCTTTTTTTCCAAACAAAAAATAATCTCCGTAAACGGCCAATGGCGCTCCTTCGCCACCAGCAGCAAGATGTTTTTGCCTGAAATCAGAAATGGTTATAATGCCGGTTTTTACAGCAATATGATCTCCGTCGCCAATTTGCAAAGTACCGTTTGGAAATTTTTCCTGCTGATGCAAAATCTTCGGAGCATGAAAAACAGTTTGTCCGTGCGAAGCCACCAGATCAATTTTTTCAGCCGGAATTTTCCAATGATTCAAACGATCCAGAATAATATTGGCATGAAGAATCCCGATCCATTCATTCAATAAAACCAAATTCTGAAAATCGATAGTAGGTTTCGCAAATACGTTTCTGATTTCGGTTTTTACTTCTTCAGAATAATCAACGGTGTCAAATTGAATTAATTGCACTTCGGTAGTGTCGCCTGAACCTGAAATTTCGCATAAAGCCACATCCAGACCATCTAATGAAGTACCAGACATTAATCCGATAATAGTTCGGGAGGATTTTTGGGCAATTTTATAGAGTGATTCCAGATTTGCATTCATGATATTGTTTTTTTTATAAATTATTCTTCATTGTGTATAATTATTTTAAACACATAGAAACATAGATTTTAGAACTCAAAATAGGCGTTTCACTTGTTTAAAATACACATATCCAGCTATGCGAAAGAAATGTATTCTTTTTTGATTTTTTTTTTAAACAGAAAACTATGTTTCTATGTGTTTAAAAAAAATGCCCACTTATAAGCCAACTCGTATTTTTTTATTTTATAATAGCGTCCTGAATAATTTGCTGAATTTCTTCTCTAATTTTTCCTTTTGCTAATTTATTCTCATCGCCATTTGTTCCCGGATAGGTTCTGTTGGATAAAAATACATAAACAATTTCTGTTTCAGGATCTACCCAGGCGATGTTTCCTGTAAATCCGGTATGACCAAAACTTGATGGCGATACACAAGCACAGGTTGGTCCGTCTTTACCAATTCGTTTATCAAAACCTAAACCTCTCTGAACGCCCTGATTGGCATAATAACAAGTATTGAAAGCGTCAAATGTTTGTGGAGAGAAATATTCTTTATTACCGTAGTTTCCTTTTTGCAAATACAACTGCATCATTTTGGCAACATCCATTGCGTTAGAAAAAATCCCTGCGTGACCGGCAACTCCGCCTTCCATTGCTGCTGCCATATCGTGTACATAACCCTGAATAACCTGATGTCTGAAATACGTATCAACTTCGGTAGGGGCAATGTTGCTTTTGTCGAATTTATCTAACGGATTGTAAAGCGTATTGTTCATTCCGAGTGTGCTGTAAAAATTCTGTTGGCTCAGATCTTCCAGTTTTTTATGCGTTTTTCTTTCCAGATATTCTTTTAGAATTATAAAAGTAAAGTCGCTGTATTTGTATTCTTTTTTAAGCGATACCGGACTATCGGCAATGATTTTCATGATGGTATCGTGATAATCATTTCGAATATAAAGACTGTCTGCCACTTTTGTGGTAAAGTTAGGTCCTGCAATTTTACGATAGTATTTTTCAGAAGGTTTTCCCTGATTGTCTAAAGTGACTTTATAAAAAGGAATCCAGGCCTGAAGTCCGGCATAATGCGTTAATAAATCCTTGAAAATGATATTCTCTTTGTTTGTTTTGGCAAAAAGCGGTACCATATCTTTCAATTTGGTATCGAGATTCACTTTTTCTTTATCATACAATTGCATTACGTTGGGCAATGTAGATATCATTTTCGAAATCGAAGCGACATCATATAAATCGGTATTGGTCACTTTTTTTCCGTTTTCATAAGTTTGATTTCCGTATGATTTCTGAAAAATTACACTTCCTTTTCTGGCCACCAAAACCTGCATTCCCGGCGCCATTTTTCCGTCAATTGCTTTTTGTGCCACAACATCTATTTTTGATAGAATGGCGGGATTCATATTCACATTTTCCGGAGCGGTAAAAGCGAGACGATTTAATTTTTCGGTCGTTAATCCGTCATTTACTTTGAAAAAATTATTGATGGATACCGGCAGTTTTCCTTTGGCTGCAATAGCGCCAAAAAGTAACTCGGCCGAAACTACCTGACTGATATCTGAATTTTGGTACGAAACCACCAAGCCTTCAATATCATCAAAATCAGAAATTGATAATAGCGAATAAGGCTTCGCAAAAATGTCGAGAATTACGTCGTTGTGTTTCGCAATTTCTTTCAGCCAAAGCATTTCGGTTAAAGTAAATTCTTGTTTTTCCCAAGGTTTATTTACTTTATGAAAGCTGATAATCACCTTGTCAAATTTTCTCAATTCCTTATTCAGGCTGTCAAGATTGGTATCTTTAACTTCTATTATTTCGGTATATTTTTTTAATGTAGAAACAAAAGTACTGTTCGTGTCATCACCTAATTTTACGTAAGCAATTTTCTGGTCAAGTTCTTTTATCGGCAATATTTCTTTTTCATTTTTTAAAACAGTAACCGCGTTTTCATACAATTGATAATGCAGCGCATCATTTTGTGACGGATTAAGATCCGTATAAATATTAGCCATATCAATTGGCTTGTAATGATTTAATCCTGCTTTGAATTTATAATGCAGTATTTTTTTTACCGAATGTGCGAGGCGTTCCTCGGTAATCACATTTTCATTATAGGCTGCTTCCAGTTTTTGCACCGCTACGGGAACATTTTCAGGACAAAGTAAAATATCATTTCCAGCAAGAATTACCGCAATTTCTAAATCTCCGGGACCTTTAAAATTGCTGGCACCTTTCATGGCCAAACCATCGGTAAAAATTAAACCTTCAAAACCTAACTCTTTTTGAAGCAGGTTGGTCACCACATTATAAGAAGCCGAAGAAGGCATATTTGGAGTTGTTTCTAAACTCGGAATATTAAGATGCCCAACCATAACCGATACTAAACCTTCATCAAATATTCTTTTGTACGGATACAATTCGATTTGCTCCAGTCTTTCTTTCGAAAAAGTAACCAAAGGCAAAGCGTGATGAGAATCTGTTGCGGTATCGCCATGTCCGGGGAAATGTTTTCCGGTACTAAAAACGCCCTGACTTTGTACGCCTTTCATTAAAGCAATCGCTTTTTCGCTTACATTAACTTTGTCTTCGCCAAAAGAACGGTTTCCAATAATTGGGTTTTTAGGGTTGGTATTAATGTCTAAAACCGGAGCAAAATTAAAATGAATTCCGATTCGTTTGTTTTCGTTGGCCATATTTCGACCCACTTTCTCAATTAATTTCAAATCCTGAATCGCGCCCAAAGTCATATTCCACGGATATCGGTAAGTAGAATCCAATCGCATTGCCAATCCCCATTCGGCATCAATTCCTACGAACAAAGGCACTTTTGCTTTCGATTGGTACAGATTGGTCAATTTCGCCTGACGAACCGGCCCGCCCTGAAAAAAGATTACTCCGCCTACTTTATAGTCCTGAACCAGTTTATTGACTTCGTTTACGTGAACAGAATCTTTATTCGAATAAGCCGAAATCATAAACAATTGACCTACCTTTTCACGAAGCGACATTTTATTGTAAATGCTGTCGACCCAGGCAGTTTCTTTATCTGAATCTTTGAAAAAAGTTTTTTTCTCAGATGTTTTTGGAGCGTTATAAACGACTGTATCTGTAGTAACGGGATCTGTTTTTAAATCTTTAATTGTAGTGTCTTTTTTAGAAACGCCACAATTGGTGATTAAAAATAAAAATGAAGCACAAAGGCTGATTTTTATGATGTAATCTTTCATGTTTATTATTTTTTGGGCAATTGAAACTTGTTTAAAAAGATTTCAATTGATTATTCAATAGAGTTGTGTTTTTAAGATGGTTTTAAAAACTTATTTTTTCAGTGCTGCGAGAACTTGTCAGGTATAATCCTAAATAGGTTATGAGTCCGTTTAGCACGATTAATTCATTATCAAAAACATATCCTGAAAATAACATTGCTGAATTTTCATTGATTAAATAAGTGAAGAAAGGCGATAATAAACAAATTACCGGAACAAATTTATCTTTTACATGTCTTGATTTCTGGAACAATCCAAAAGCATATAATCCTAACAACGGACCATAAGTATAAGACGCTACTTTGAATATCATCCCAACCACTGAACTATCGTTGATCGAATTGAAAATTAGGATGACAAAGAAAATTAATGCAGAGAAACTAATATGAACCAAATGTCTTGTTCTAACGGTATTTTTCTTACTGTTTTCGGCTTTATCCATTCCTAGAAAATCAACGCAAAAAGAGGTTGTTAAAGCTGTTAATGCCGAGTCTGTCGTTGCAAATGTTGCTGCAATGATTCCTAATAAAAATACGATGGCCGGAATTGTAGCCAAATGATTCAGTGCGATTTCCGGGAAAAGTAAATCGGTTCTTGGTTTGCCGGTTACTAAATCAGTCGGGATTGCGATGCCGTTTTTGTTGGCATAGATATAAAGTAAAGCACCAACACTTAAAAAGAAAATATTGATGACAACAAAGATTCCTGTAAAAGTGAACATGTTTTTTTGTGCTTCGCCAATGTTTTTACAGCTCAGGTTTTTTTGCATTAAATCCTGATCCAATCCTGTCATGGCAATGGTGACAAACATTCCGCCCAATATTTGTTTGACGAAATGGAATTTACTTCCCAGAAAATCATCAAAGAAAAATATTTTAGAATAATTACTGTTTTTTACTTCTTCGAAAGCGCCAATCGCACTTAAATCCATACGGTCGCAGATGAAATAAATGGTAAGAAAAACTGAAGTTACCAGAAAAAATGTCTGTAAAGTATCGGTTATAATAATAGTTTTTAAGCCGCCTCTATATGTATAAGAAAAAATTAGCAACAATGAAATCAAAACTGTAACGGCAAACGGAATATGATAAAAATCGAATACAAAACGCTGTAGTACAATCACAACCAAATAAAGCCTGAACGCCGAGCTTACCGTTCTGCTGATCAAGAAAATAGACGCTGCGGTTTTATAGCTATAAAAGCCCATTCGTTGCTCTATATAGCCATAAATCGAAGTTAAATTCATTCGATAATACAATGGCAATAATAATTTTGTAATTACTATAAAACCTATTGCATTACCCAAAACAAACTGAAAATACTTGAATTGCTCGCCACTTGGTGCGCCAACTTCTCCCGGAACAGATATAAAGGTTACTCCTGAAAGTGCCGTTCCTATCATCCCAAAAGCAACCAGATACCATTTTGAGTTTTTATTGGCGGTAAAAAAAGCATCATTTCCGCCGTCTTTTCTGCTCACCCGATGCGAGATGTAGAATAATGTTCCGAAATAAATGATGATAAGAAGAAGGATGGTACTTGGTGTCATTGTATAGTTTTGGTGGTTGGTTTTTAATGAATTTTGGTGAATCAAAAGTGAATCAAAGATGAATAAAACGGTTGATTAAACCTAACAGTCCCGAATTTTCGGGATAAAAACCTGTCAGGTTTGGTTCTAGTTTTCCTGATTTTTGCTTTGAGACAATAAAACGGCTCTTACGCTTTTGTGTTTTTGCAGTAATTCTTCGGCTAAATCATATTCTATTCCAAGTTCTTCCATAATCATCTTGATGCCGCGTTTTACCAGTTTTTCGTTAGACAACTGCATGTCTACCATTTTGTTACCTTTTACTTTTCCTAACTTAATCATAACCGAAGTAGAGATCATGTTTAAGGTCAGTTTTTGGGCTGTTCCGGCTTTCATTCTCGTGCTTCCCGTTAAGAACTCAGGTCCTACAATTAATTCGATAGGATAATCGGCTTCCTGTGCAATAAGTCCGTTGCTGATGCACGAAATACTTCCGGTTTTGATGTTGTGTTCTTTTGCTTTTTTTAAAGCACCTAAAACATAAGGCGTGTTTCCTGAAGCAGCAATCCCGATAATGAAATCCAGACTTGAAATTTCAAATTTAGCTAAGTCCTTCCATGCTTGTTCAGTGTCGTCTTCGGCGTTTTCAACTGCTTTTCTAATGGCAGTATCTCCACCGGCAATTATTCCGATAATCATATCATGCGGCACGCCAAAAGTTGGAGGACATTCTGATGCATCTAAAATTCCAATGCGTCCCGAAGTTCCTGCTCCAATATAAAATAATCTGCCGCCCAGCTGCATTTTTTTCACAATCGCTTTCACCAGTTTCTCAATTTTAGGAATCTGCTCTTCGATAATATGCGGGACTTTTTTATCTTCTGTATTGATATTCGTAAGAAGTTCTTTCACGCTCATTTGATCCAAGTCTTTGTACAAAGATTCTTGTTCAGTTTCAGGATTTTTATTTTTCATTTTTCTTTTTTTTTGATTTTTGAAACCAAAGTTGGTTGAATAATTCGGTTTCGATATTTTGCAATTAATTGGTTTGTCTTTATAGGCAGGGTGTAATTTTCTTAACACATAGAAACATAGCTTTTATTACTTTAAAAAAGGCGTTTTACTTATTTAAAATACACATAAGACTACGTAGAAAAAACACTTGTTTTAATAGATTAGGTAAGCTTTTCTCATTTTTTTGAAGGCTTCTAAATCTTTCTGCCAGCTCTTTCTTATTTCATTTTCAGAAACTCCGCTTTCGATTTGCTGCTGCAGCTTTTTATTTCCGGCAAGTTTGGTAAAAAAGGGATTGAAGAATTTTGTTTTATCACTAGTATTTTGATAGGCTTTTATCAGCCATTTAAGTTCTAATTTAGTGAGTTTAGGATAGGAAGTTAAATCTTCTCCAAAACATTCTTTTCCGTTATAAAGCGGATCTTTGGCTCCAAAATTTGGTTTTGGAGTAAAAGTAAAATTGGTTTTCTTTAAAAAAGGAGAACCGTAAATTTGAAATTGTTTCTCGGTTCCGCGTCCCATACTTACGTTTGTTCCTTCAAAAAGACACAAACTGGCGTATAGGTTTATCGATTGGTCATTAGGTAAATTGGGTGATGGTTTTGCGAGTAAACTGTATGGCATATCTCTTTTATAATCGACACAAGGAATAACAGTTAGTTTGCATTGAACTTCGTTTTTAAGCCATTTTTCGCCATTGATCATTTTCGAATATTCCCCAATTGTCAGACCGTGAAGTAACGGAATAGGGTGCATGCCCACAAAACTCGTAAATTCTTTTTCTAAAAGTGGTCCGTCTACGATACCGCCATTTGGGTTTGGTCTGTCCAGAACAATAAGCGGAATTCCGTTTTCTGCGCAAGCTTCCATTACATAATGCAAAGAAGAAATATAGGTGTAAAAACGAGCACCAACATCCTGCAAATCGAATATCATAACATCGATTCCGGTCAATTGTGCCGCTTTTGGTTTTTTATTGTCTCCGTAAAGAGAGATAATAGGTAACCCTGTTTTAGGATCTTTTCCGTCTACTACATGTTCGCCTGCATCGGCAGTTCCTCTAAATCCGTGTTCGGGTGCAAAAATGGTTTGTACGGCAATTTTCTTTTCTAATAAAAAATCTACCACATGTGTTTTATCAGATAAAATTCCGGTTTGATTCGTAACGATTCCAACTTTTTTATCTTTCAGTAAAGGCAGGTACTTTTCGTAATTATCAGCTCCGGTTTTAATGGAAGAGGCTGTAATTTCGTGAGGATTATTTTTTGCAGCTTTTTGAAATGAATTAGAATAAGACGGCGTGTAAATTACAGAAGTTACTATAAAGACACTTTTTGCTATGAATTTTATCATTTTAAATTACAGTTTAGTAGTGAGAAGACAAAATTGACTCAATAAAATTATATTATTATTTGATTGGTAGTGTAAGTTTTTTTGATTTGATGATGTAGTGTGGTATTCTGGAAAGAGAAGTCTATGATTTTTAGACCTGTATTTTTATTTTTGTCAGATGCTGCTATGTCTTTTTACAAAGAAATAATTTTAAAATACTACCTCTGGTTTTAGTGCCCAGAGGTAGTGTATTATTTATGGGTTTGGTAATTGAGGATTACCAGCCCGGGTTTTGTTTTAATGTAACACCTTGAGCTTTATATAAATCAATATCATTAGTTGGGATATTCATTAAATAATGTTTTGGTTCAAAGGTTCTTGTACTTGCAGGATAAATTTTCACATATCCATTACCATCAACTACAGTTTGTGACCCAACAGGAGTACCAATTCTGGCTCCAAGATTTACGTCAGGATTTTTTGAAGTATCAAGATAATCTCCTTTTTTCCAACGGTAAATATCAGCTTGTCTTAAAGTAGTCCAGCTCATGAATTCTATTTGACGCTCACGACGTACTTCCCAGATTAGCGGACTTACAACACCAGAGATTTGCTCTAAAGCTGAAGTTCTTCTTGGATCATTGATTGCTACATTTCCGGCAGAAGCATTGTTTCCGTCAGTAGTCAAAGCAGCAATTCCGGCACGTGCACGTACTTTATTGATCGAAATATCAAGATCGTTATTGGTAGCGGTACCCAATTCAGCACAAGCTTCGGCATAATTTAAATATACTTCGCTTAACGTAAAGATTGGAGCATCAGTATAATTTCGTCCTCCTGTAGTAACATCAGGACCAGTAGTAGCAGGATTGTTGTACAATTCGAATACATATCCTGACATCGAAACTAAAGCCGTTGTACCAAAAGGTTTTCCTTTGTAACCATAATTTGCAGGATTTACAGTTTTACCAAAACGCGGATCTCTGTTTGCAAAAGTTTTTGTTACGTTATCATCACCCGTATATTGTGCATTTCCGGCTTGTTGAATTGGTAATCCGTTTGTAGTTACATAACTGTCAGCAGCCCATTTTGTTAAGCCGTATTGAATAGTCGATGTATTGGTGTAGTTTTGAAGAGAGTGCATCAATACGTTTGTTAAATAACGTTTTGCCAATATCACTTCTGTATTTCCAAGTAATTCAACTGAATTGTAAAGTGATTTCCAGTCTGCATTTAATTTATAAGCCGGATTGTTCATTACAGCTAATGAAGCCACTTTTGCTTTGTTAAGATAAGCACTGCCATCCTGACCTAAATGATATTTTCTGTACGTTCCTTCGTATAAACAAGCATTACTTAATGCTGCATAAGCTGTGTATTTGTTTACGGTAGCATTTTTATCGTCTGAAACAAGCATTAAGTTTGCAGCTTCTTCTAATTCTGCAATTACTTTGTCCATAACTTCACCCCTTGGTGTTGCCGGAGCATAAACTGCCGGATCTCCCTGAATTAAATATTTATCAGTATAAGGAACATCTCCCATTTTTTGCACTAAACGAAAGTAGGTGTAAGCTCTAAAGAATTTAGCTACCCCAATATAATGGTTCTTTTTCTCAGCAGACATACTCACTGTTGGTATTTTTTCCAACATCAAGTTACAACGGCGAATAAGCGTATAATATTCATTCCAGGAATAAACATTAGTAGTTGCTGCTGTAACCGGCATTTGATAAAAAGTAAAGGCTGATAAGTTATCATCTACTTTGTAATCACTTCCGTGGTAATAGAAAAAAGAAAGTCCGATTGTCGTACCATTTCCGTAACCATAAAAAGTATCATAGTTAAGCCATGAAAATGTTTTTACGTTATCTTCTGATTGCCAAAAGTTTTCATTTGTAAATTTATCTGCAGGGTCATCTGTAAGATAGTCTGAACAACTAACTGCACTCATTGCTACTGTAGCTGCGGCAAGCATTAGCAGAAATCTTGATTTTATAATTGATTTTTTCATTTTAAAAGTTTTGAATAGTTAGTATTAGAAAGCAAGCTCAATACCAAAAGATATGGTTTTGGTATAAGGATACGCTCTTCCCCAGAACACTTCTGTTTCATCAATTTCAGGGTCAACAGGAAGACGTTTGTCTGCCCATGTTACTAAGTTTTCGCCTGAAGCATAAATTCTTACTTTCTCTAAAAAAGCTCTTTTTACTAAGTCTTTTGGCAATGAATATCCAAGAGTAACATTTTTTAGACGGAAATAAGACATGTCTAATAAATATCTTGTTGAGCTGACAAAGTTGTTTGAACCTGAAGTACCTGCGCCAAGAGTATTGGCTTCATTTCCGTAATATGGATTTGGCCAGTAAGCCTGAGTATTTTCCGGTGTCCAGTAATCAGCCTGATTCGCATACATTTGCTGAGGTGCACGATAGAAAGGCAATACAGCATCTGAAGCAGCCCAGTAATCACGTTTTCCAACTCCCTGGAAGAAACCTGAAATATCAAATCCGCGGTATTTTCCACCTAATGTAATACCGTATTTGTAACGTGGCGTTGTATTACCAATTTTTTTCAAATCTCCGTGATCGTCTGCAGTTCCTGCACCACGTGTGATCGCTCCGTCTCCGTCAAGATCTACGTAATGAACATCTCCTGCTCCGTATTTAAAGTTACCTACCATTGTTTTAGAATAATCAACACCATTTACTGTTTTTCCGTTGTTGGTAATTACGTCATCAGCCTGAAGAAGTCTGTCGCTGGTTAAACCCCAGATTTGACCAATTTCGTAACCATCATAATAAGGATAAGTAGTAGGAGTAACCAAACCTAATAATTTAGAAGTATTGTTCCATTTTGTAATTACAGATTGGTAATCAGACAAAGCTACATCAACAAATACCGAAGCATTTTCGCTTAAGTTTTTATTAAAGTTCAAAGACAATTCCCAACCTCTTGTTCTCATGTTTCCTGAGTTGGTTTGCGCAGCATTTTGACCAAATGAACCCGGAAGTGTTATACCAGGAGCCAACATTCCTTTTGTATCACGTTGGTACCAGTCGAAAGAAGCACCAAGCATGTCAAATATTTTAATATCGATACCCAAATCTTTGGTGTATACTTTTTCCCAGGTTAATGACGGATCAACATTAGTTGGTAAACCTGTAGAAGGAGGCAATGTAGAACCGCTGTTTACCCATGAAGGATTAGCAGAGTTCAGGATCGATAAGAAAGCATTGTTTCCTACGTTTTGATTTCCAATGGCTCCAATAGAACCACGTATTTTAAGGTCGTTTAACCAACCGCGTGTGCTTTCCATGAATTTTTCATTCACAATTTTATATCCTACAGAAGCAGAAGGGAAGAATCCCCATTGTTCGTTTGTAGGGAATTTTGAAGAACCATCGTAACGAGCATTCAATTCTAATAAATAAATTCCGTTATAATCGTAGTTGATACGGCCAAAGAAACCTGCAATAGAATACGTTGTTTCGGCCGGATTAAGTGAGGTATTAGCAGATCCTGAAACAAATTGTTCTCCTACTGCAAGATTAAACTCCGGTTTTGATTTGTCTAAAAGTGTATTTCTTCTGGCGTAGTTACGAGAGAAATCCTGCCACTCAGAGTTAAAACCTCCTAAAACCTTGAAACTATGTTTGTTGATTTGTTTTTTATAGTTAGCATAAATATTCACAACATTCGTAACTGATTCTGATTTTGATTGTGCTACATAATCATTTCCGGCTTCAAGAGTTGCAGGAATTGCAGTTTGAATTGTGGTAGCATCGTATGGCATTGCAGACCAGCTGTCCCACGCTAAGAATTTACCACCATTTTGTTTTCTGTTGTAAAAATTAGTCACGCTGCTTACTTCAGCAATCACGTTAAAATCTTTGGTAATATCTGCTGTAAACTTAGCGCTTAATCTGTTGTTGCGCTGTATGTTTTCATTTCTTGATGCGTTAGCGATATATCCTCCCGCAGTACGGAAATTATAGCCTCTGTATGTTCCAAAGTTTGGGAAATACTGTCCCCAGCGAAGTGCATATCCAAAATAACCTCCATAACTTGTATCATCAGTACCAGAACCGCCGTAGTAGTTAAATGGCTGGTCGTATGTACTGTTAATAGTCATTACTTTGAAATCACCCGTAAGCCAGTCGGCCAATTTTGTAGTGAATCCTAAATTGATGTTGGTTCTTTGTCTTTGTTCCTGATTTACTCTCAACATACCCTCTTGGTTAGTAAGGGCAAACGAAGCAAAGAAAGAACTTTTATCTCCTAAGTTACCTTGTGCCGAAAGATTGTGAGTAGTTTGAAGCGCATTGTTTGCATACAATTCTTTATTAGCATCCCAAACTCTGTAGAAATAAGGTGTACCATTTTTGATCTCCCAGTCTTCACCATAAACCATTTCATGACTGGTACGATTGTTTGCATATTTTTCTTTCCAGTTTTTAATTCCGGCAAGTAAAGTATTGTAGTTTGCTCCAAAAATCTCCGGTACAGCACCATCGGTACGTGTTCCTGCAGCAATTAGTCCCGGAATTTCTTCTGTTGGATCTAAGAATTTTAAGGTAGAAATAGGATTCACGAAAGCGGTATTGGCAGAATAAGAAAATCTCACTTTTCCTTCTCCGGTTTTTCCTCCTTTGGTAGTAATCAATACAACCCCAAAAGCAGCACGTGCACCGTAAATAGAAGCCGAAGCGGCATCTTTAAGTACGGTCATTGTAGCAATATCATTTGGATTGATAAGCGATAAATCTGTAGGAACTCCGTCAACTAATATTAAAGGAGCGTCTGAGCCATTAATAGTTCCGGCTCCACGTATGTTAATATTCGCCGTACGATTGATATTCCCTGAGTTAAAACTAACATTTACACCGGGTGTAGTACCTTGTAATGCTTTACTTACATCTGTAAGAGGTCTGCTTCCAATAGTTTTGGCTACATCGATTGAGGCAACAGCTCCGGTTAAGTTGGTTTTTTTCTGAGAAGAGAATCCCACAATTACAACTTCGTCTAGTTTTGAAGTGGTCTCAGCAAGAGAAACGTTTATTTTTTGCTGTCCTTCAATTTTTACCACTTGTGTCTCAGATCCCATGTAGCTAAAAACTAAGCTTTGCCCTGGTGAGGCTGGGATACTGTAGTTTCCGTCAAAGTCGGTAGTGGTACCATTTTTAGTTCCCTGAATAAGGATACTAACCCCTGGTATAGGAAACCCATCCGCTTTGTTTTTTACAGTTCCGGTAATTGTTTTTGTTTGCCCAAATGTTACTTGAATGAACAAAACCAACAATGAAATAAGGAATAATTTTTTCATGATTATTTGGTTTTTTTAATGGTTGTTGAGCAAATATATTTATTTATTGCATATAAATGCAGTTTTTTGTATCTTTTTTCGAAAATTAATTCAAATAACGCAAAATAACGCATATTTAATATGTAAAATCTTTCTGCTTTATAATATTGAATGCAATTCTGCAAACTATTGCAGTTTCCTACAAAAGCACTGCTATTCAATTGAAATATTTGATATATTTGTCCTGAATTTTAACTTTTTAAAAAAATGCTGAAAGCCGAAAGACATCAATATATAATGACGAAGCTTATTGAAGAGCAGAAAGTTGTCACAACAGATTTAGCTTTGGCTCTTGATTTATCTGAAGATACAATTAGGCGTGATTTAAACGAATTAGACAGTAAAAAGCTACTGGAAAAGGTGTATGGCGGAGCTGTGCAGGTTTCGGAAAAATCCGTTGATGTTTTTAATATTAATATAGCTGCCGAGGAAGAAAAGAAAAGGATTGTGACAAAAGCACTCTCTTTATTGCATGACGGACAGGTTATTATAATGAGCGGCGGAAGCACTAATCTGGTTTTTGCAAAGTTGATTCCTTCAGATTTAAAAGCTACAATATATACGTATAGTTTACCAATCGCCATGCAATTATCTCAGCATCCTAATATCGACTTAATATTTATTGGTGGCAAAATGCAAAAAAATGCAATGGTAACCATTGGTATGGATGTTATTCAGGTAGTGTCTAAAATTAAAGCTGATATTTGTTTTATAGGTGCCAGCAGCATTAACATCAAACAAGGTCTTACCGAGATTGGTTACGAGATCTCAATTGTCAAAAAAGCCATGATAGAGGCTTCTGACAGAGTTGTATCGATGTTTTCTTCGGATAAACTCAATACTAAAATGCCGCATGTGGTGTGCGATTTAAATCTGTTGGACACCATTGTAACCGAATTAAATCCGGAAGATGAAAGACTGGAAGAATACAAAAAGTCAGGTGTTTTTATCCTATAAATTCCAATTCCCTTACTGTTTTTTGCGTTATTTTGCGTTATTTGAATTTTATTTTGTTAAATAACGCAAAATAATGTAATTGTTCTCTTTTTTGTACATATATTTGTTAAAACTAATTTTTTAACTTAGATATATTATGAAAACGAATACTTCTTTGGCTTACGACATTCCCGGGAAATTTGAAGAAACCCGATTTGAAAAAAATCATAACGTGATTTTTGAAAATTCTGTTCAGGGTTCAAAAATGGTTGCTCAGGGAATAGCCGAATTAATCCGTTCAAAACAAGCCAACAATGAATCTTGTGTTTTAGGACTTGCCACAGGATCATCACCTATAAAAGTATACGAAGAATTGGTGCGCATGCACAAAGAAGATGGGCTTAGTTTTTATAATGTGATCTCTTTTAATCTGGATGAATATTATCCAATGACCAAAGAGAACCGTCAGAGCTACCATTATTTCATGCATCAATATCTTTTTAATCACATCGATATTAAACCGGAAAACATCAATATTCCTGACGGAACCGTTGCGATCGAAGAACTGAACCAATATTGTGTTGATTACGAATTGAAAATAAAAGAAGCCGGAGGACTTGATTTTCAGCTTTTAGGAATTGGGCGTACCGGACACGTAGGTTTCAACGAACCGGGATCGCACATCAATTCAGGAACCCGAATTATTACACTGGATCATATTACAAGAGTCGATGCTTCATCAGATTTTAACGGAATCGACAATGTTCCTAAAAGAGCCATCACAATGGGAGTTTCGACAATTCTTAGATCTAAAAGAATTGTACTAATGGCTTGGGGACAAAATAAAGCGTCTATTATTAAAAGAACGATTCAGGGGGAAATAACCTCAGATGTTCCTGCTACTTTTTTGCAAAACCATACTAATGCGACTTTTGTATTAGACCAATTTTCTGCATCTGAATTAACCCGATTTGAAACACCGTGGTTAGTGGGCGGATGTACCTGGACACAGGAATTAAAAAGCAAAGCGATTGTTTGGCTTTGCAGAGAAACCAAACAATCAATATTAAAATTGACCGACAGAGATTACAACAACAACGGAATGTCGGATCTTTTGGCTCAGGAAGGTTCTGCGTATGATTTGAATATTAATATGTTCAATGTATTACAGCATACTATTACAGGATGGCCGGGTGGAAAACCAAATACAGATGATTCGCATCGTCCGGAAAGAGCCAATCCTGCAAAAAAACGAGTAATTCTTTTTAGTCCACATCCTGATGATGATGTGATTTCTATGGGAGGAACTTTTTCAAAATTAATAAAACAAGGTCACGATGTACATGTTGTATATCAAACTTCCGGAAATATAGCGGTTACAGATGACGAAGCATTGAAATTTGCCGAGGTTGCCAAAGATTTTTTAGGTGATGCAGAATCACAAATCAACTTTAAATCGGTGATTGATTTTTTAAATAGTAAATCCGAAAATCAAATTGATTCTCTTGAAGTTCGAAAATTAAAAGGATTAATCCGAAGAAGAGAATCTTATGCCGCGACAAGATATATTGGTTTAAAAGATGAAAACACACACTTTTTAGATCTTCCGTTTTACGAAACAGGACAGGTAAAGAAAAATCCTTTAGGTCCTGAAGATATTGCCATTGTAAAAGATATTATAGCCAAAATAAAACCTCATCAGGTATTTGCCGCAGGAGATTTAGCCGATCCGCACGGAACGCACGAAGTTTGTCTGAATGCGATTTTTGCTGCCATGAAAGAGCTAAAACCGGAGAAATACATGGATGATTGCTGGTTATGGTTGTACAGAGGGGCGTGGCACGAATGGGACATTCACGAAATTGACATGGCCGTTCCGCTTTCTCCATCAGAAGTATTGCTAAAACGTAGTGCCATTTTATACCACCAATCTCAAAAAGACCGGGTAATGTTTCAAGGAAACGACTCCAGGGAATTCTGGGTGAGAGCCGAAGACCGTAACAAAAACACCGCCATTTTATACGATGATTTAGGATTGGCAGAATACGAAGCAATCGAAGCCTTTAAACGTTTTGATTATTAATACATCTAATTTTTTTTAAACACATAGAAACATAGATTTAAACAAAAAACAAAAGAGTATTTAAGAAAATTATAATTTTTTCACATACAAACTATGTGTATTTCAATTAGTGAAACGCCTTTTAATAAGTTTCATGGGCTATGTTCCTATGTGTTTAAAAATATTTGCATAATAAAATTAAGGTTACCTATTTCAAATTACCAACCAAAAGCAATACAACCAATTCAATGTCTAGTCTTCTCCAATTACAGCTATTATCTGATTCATTAGAAGGAACTATTTTTTATGACGAGCTTCATAAAAAGTTATACGCTACTGATGCTTCTGCTTATAGAATTATGCCTCAGGCAGTCGCAATTCCAAAAACAGAAGAAGATATTGCTAAAATTATTCGCTTTGCAGCAAAAAACAATATTTCGATTACACCAAGAACAGCCGGAACTTCTTTGGCCGGACAAACGGTAGGAAACGGAATAATTGTAGATGTCTCTAAACATTTTACAAAAATTGTTGCTTTTGATGCCGAAAAGAAAACCATAACAGTGCAACCCGGAGTGATTCGCGATGAGTTGAATTTGTATTTGAAGCCACACGGATTATTTTTTAGTCCAACTACCTCAACAACAAATCGATGTATGATTGGCGGAATGGTCGGGAATAATTCATCGGGAACAACATCAATACGTTACGGTGTTACCCGAGATAAAATTGTAGAGATAAAGGCGGTTTTGAGTGACGGAAGTCTTGCGGTATTTAAAGATTTAACTTCAGAAGAGTTTATCGAGAAGACAAAAGGAGATTCTTTAGAAAGTAAAATTTATAGAACGATTTTCGAGGAACTTTCGAACAAAGAAAATCAGGAAGAAATTAATAGAGAGTTTCCAAAACCTGAAATTCACAGACGAAATACAGGTTATGCCATTGATGCCTTATTAAAATCAGCATTATTTTCGGGAACAGAAAATACCATCAATTTAGGGAAACTACTTTGCGGAAGCGAAGGAACGCTGGCATTTACTACAGAAATTACCTTAAAAGTAGATGATTTGCCGCCAACCAATAATATTATGGTTGTGGCGCATTTTCATACCATTCAGGAAAGTTTAGAAGCGGTAGTTGTAGCAATGAAACATCATTTGTACACTTGCGAAATGATGGATGATACGATTTTAGATTGTACCAAAACCAATAGGGAACAAGCCAAGAACCGATTTTTTATTGTTGGGGAACCCAAAGCGGTTATCATGCTCGAAGTAGGATCGCATATTAGCATGGAAGATGCTGAATTGCAAGCCGATGCTTTGATTAAAGATCTTGAAGCTAATAACTTTGGATATGCTTTACCTAAAATTTATGGAACCGATATTGATAAAGTAAATGAGGTTCGGAAAGCAGGTTTGGGACTTTTAGGAAGTATTGTGGGCGATGATAAAGCAGCCGATTCAATTGAAGATACAGCGGTTGAACTAAGCGATTTACCTAATTATATCGCCGATTTTGCTGCCATGATGGAAAGACACGGTCAAAGTGCCATTTATTACGCACATGCCGGAGCCGGAGAGCTGCATTTACGTCCGAAGATCAATTTAAAAACAAAAGAAGGATTACACCAGTTTAGAAATATTTCCACGGAAGTCGCTCATTTGGTGAAAAAATATAAAGGTTCGTTAAGCGGTGAACATGGCGACGGAATTTTGCGAGGAGAGTTTCTGCCTTTTATGATTGGTGATAAAAATTATGAACTGCTAAAACGAATAAAAAAAGCATTTGATCCTGATACGATTTTAAACATTGGAAAAATTGTAAATGCTTCTAAAATGGATGAAAATCTTCGTTTTGAAGCGGGAAGAATAGAACCGGATATAAAAACAATTCAGGATTTCTCAGACAGTATGGGGATTTTGCGTGCTGCCGAAAAATGCAATGGTTCAGGCGATTGCAGGAAATTGCCATCGGCAGGGGGAACTTTGTGTCCGAGTTACCGCGCCACCCGAAACGAAAAAGATACCACTCGTGCCAGAGCCAACGCACTGAGAGAATATCTAACGCATTCTGAAAAAGACAATAAATTCGATCATGAAGAATTATACAAAGTATTCGAGCTCTGTGTAAGCTGTAAAGCCTGTGCCAGCGAATGCCCAAGCAATGTAGATGTAGCGACTTTAAAATCGGAGTTTTTGTACCAATACCAAAAAGCAAACGGATTTTCTGTTCGTAATAAAATCTTTGCTTTCAATTCAAAACTCAATAAGTTGGGAAGCATAGCTCCTTCTATGACCAATTTTGTCGCCAATTTGCCTTTGGTTAAAAAAAGTATGGGAATCGCACCAAAAAGGCAAGTGCCTTTATTAGCGCCAACAACTTTTAGAAAATGGTACGAAAAAAATAAAAAATCAGCCGTAAATAATACTTTCGAAAACGGTAAAGTTTATCTCTTCTGTGATGAATTTACCAATTATTATGATGTTTCGGTAGGGATTGATGCTTATGAATTACTAACCAAAATAGGTTACGAAGTACTTATAATAGATCACGAAGAAAGCGGAAGAGCTTTTATATCGAAAGGTTTTCTGGAAGAAGCGCAGGATATTGCCAATAAAAATGTGGCTATTTTTAAAGATTTAATTGATGAAAATACGCCTTTAATCGGAATAGAACCTTCGGCAATATTAACTTTTAGAGACGAATATATTCGATTGGCCTACGATAAAGAAGGTGCCGAAAAGTTATCGAAAAACACCTTTACGATCGAAGAATTCTTTAAAAGAGAAATAACAAACGGAAAAATTCATTCGGGACAATTTTCGGATACGGAGAAAACAATAAAAATTCACGGACATTGCCATCAAAAGTCATTAAGTACTATTGAGGCTTCGTTTGCGATGCTAAATTTGCCCAAAAACAGTTCGGTTACCATTTATAATTCAGGTTGTTGTGGTATGGCTGGTTCATTTGGCTACGAAAAAGAGCATTACGAAATTAGTATGCAAATGGGCGAGGATACATTGTTTCCAAAAATTCGTACCACCGAAGCTACAACAGCAATTGCCGCTGCGGGAACAAGCTGCCGCCATCAGATTTTTGACGGAACGAATAGAAAAGCAATGCATCCGGTAACTATTTTAAGAGATTGTTTAAGATGATTTTACGAATTTTAAATGAAGCTTAATTTTCTTTTTACCATTAAGAGATTAAGTAATTTAAGGCTTTATGAAATTAATATCTTAATGGTAAAAAAAAGATACTTATTTTGACATAATAATTAAAACAAGATTTTATGAAAAAAGCAATCTGCACCCTATTTCTGATGTTTGTATTTTTTTCTGCGAAAGCAGCTAAAACAGATACAATTCAGGTTTTTAGCCCTTCAATGAATAAAAGCATAAAAACCTGCGTGATAACGCCGGATGATTATAAAAAAAGCAATAAAAAATTCCCTGTTGTTTATTTACTTCATGGTTATAGCGGCAATTATGGCAGTTGGGCAAAAGACTTTAAGGATCTTGCAAGACAGGTCGATCAATATGGTTTTATAGTAATTGGTGTTGATGGTAATTTTTCAAGCTGGTATTTTGATAGTCCGATAGATCCAACTTTTAAGTACGAAACTTATGTAATAAAAGAGCTTGTTCCTTTTGTAGATAAAAATTACAAAACCATTGCCAGCCGCGAAGGCAGAGCAATATCCGGTCTTAGCATGGGCGGACACGGCGCTTTGTATTTGTCATTTAAACATCAGGATGTGTTTGGAGCAGCAGGAAGTATGAGCGGCGGAGTCGATATTCGCCCGTTTCCTGAAAACTGGGATATCAAAAAACGCCTTGGAACACTAACAGAATTTCCTGAAAATTGGGAGAAAAACACTGTTACCAATATGCTTGAACTGGTAAAAGACAACAAGCTGAAAATGATTATAGATTGCGGTGTAGATGATTTTTTTATGGATGTAAACCGTGAACTTCATAATAAGATGCTGACCCTAAAAATAAATCACGATTATATAGAACGTCCGGGAAAACACAATATTGAATATTGGGAGAATTCCTTAAAATTTCAATTGTTATTTTTTGATAATTTTTTCAAAGAAAATAAATTGAAGTAAGAAATTATGTTTTGCAATTCACACATTAGCAATACATAAAAATTGGTTTGGTTACCTATCCTAACAGGTTTTTTAAACCTGTTAGGTATTTTTCGGCACAGATTAAAAAGGTTTTTTTTCCGCCACAAATTGCACAAATTTTCACGAATTAAATCTGCTAGAAAAAAGGTTAGCCACAAATTAGAAGGATTAAAAAGGTTTTTTTTCGCCACAAATTTCACAAATTTACACGAATTAAATCTGCCGAATCTGCCAAATCTGCGAGAGAAAAGGTTAGCCACAAATTAGAAGGATTAAAATGATTTTTTTACCGCAAATTTCACAAATTTTTACAAATAAATCTGCGTGAAAAAAAAGAACACAAGATATATCGTAGAGGCGCACAGCAGTGCGTCTAACACAACGTAACCACAAAATAACTTAAACAATAGTTTAATAATTTAAAAACAGCGCAATGAAATATCTATTATCCAAAATATTATTAATTTTTATAATTGCGTCTGGCTTTAGTCAAAAAATAGAAAAATCAGGAATTATAAAATTTGTACAGCTTACAGATTTACATGTTTCTCCGGGAAATGAAAATGACTTTTTGTTGCAGAATATTATAAAAGAAATCAATAAATCTGATAATGAATTTGTGGTCGTTACCGGAGATTTAACCAATCGTGGTGCCGATGACGAACTCAAAAACGTTCATGCTATTCTTTCGAATTTAAAAATTCCGTATTATGTTATTTCCGGAAATCACGAAACCAATTGGAGCGAAAGTGCCGGTTTAACCTATAAAAAAATATGGGGCAACGATCGCTTTGTATTTTCGAAAGGAGAATATATTTTCATAGGATTTCCGTGTGGTCCTTATATGAAAATGGGAGATGGTTTTGTAAAACACGAAGATGTGCTTTGGCTGGATAAAACCCTAAAAGACAGCCTTAAAAACAACAATAAAAAAGTGCTGAATTTTGCGCATTACCCATTAGATAATAGCGTAAGTAATTATAAAGAAGTGCTTCAGGTTTTAGAAAAATATCCTACTGTCGCCAGTTTTTGTGGTCACGGACATACTTTAAAAAAATATGATTTCTCCGGTTTAAGCGGAATTATGGGCGCCTCGATTACCTCGCGTGATGGTAAAACCAAAAGTTACAACGAAGTAATTATCAGTAAAGACAGTATTCGTATTTATCAGAAACAAATTGATCAACCAGGCGTTTTTAAATTTTCGGTTCCGTCGACACCTTCAAAAATTGAAATTCCAAAAGATTCAGGGACAGACATTTCTCCTTTTGTAAAAGATATTGCCTCGATTTATAGTGTTCCTTCTTTTGATAAAAAAAGCCTTTTTTTTGCTAATTCTATTGGGGAGATACAATCGGTTAATTTGAAAAATAAAGGACTTAACTGGAAAAAAGAAACCGGAAATGCCATTTATTTTTCTCCAACCGTCGTAAAAAACAACCTCATTATTGGTACAATCGAAGGAAATATATTGGGATTGGATACACAATCCGGCAATCAAAAATGGAATATTCCCGTTGGAGGTGTTTTGGTGGGTTCGCCAATTGCCGAAAATAATAAACTTTATACAGCAAGTTCTAATGCATTTATTTGTATCGATGCCGTTAGCGGAAAAGTGATCTGGCAAAATAAATTACCTGAGTCTTATTCACAAGGAACTCCTTTGATACATGGCGATAAAATTATTTTTGGCGCATGGGATACCAATGTGTATTGTTTGAATAAAAATACGGGAACGCTCATTTGGAAATGGAATAACGGTAACAACAAACAGGTATTATATTCAGCCGGAAATGTGAATATGGTAGCATCAAAAAACCGACTTTATCTGGTTACTCCTGAACGTTTTCTGACGATTTTAGAAATAGAAAGCGGCAAAACCCTTTTAAGAACTTCAAAATGGAAAGTACGGGAATCGATGGGAAAAAGTCAGGACGGAAAATGGTTTTACGCCAAAACTATGGAAGGCGAACTTTTAAGATTACCACTTAATGATGAACTGGAACTGACGGAAGAAAATTTGGTAAACCAAAGCAAAGTTTTAGATCTAAAACTAGGATACGAACATAATCCTGCGGGAATAGTAGAGAATAAAAACAAAATATATACAGGCAGCCGAAAAGGTGAAGTTGTTGTGGTGGATGCCGAGAAATTTGAAATTATAAAACAAATCAATTTAGGAAGTTCCAATGTAAATGGCTTCTCGGTTGACGATCAGGGAAAAGTTTGGACATCGCTTATAGAAGGCGGTATTTATTTATTAGAGTAGTTATGTTGTTAGTTATCCTAACAGGTTTTTAAAACCTGTTAGGTATTTTTTCGCTACAGAGTAAAAGTTTTTTTCGCCACAAATTTCACGAATTTCACGAATTTCCGCGAATTGAATCTGCCAAATCTGCCGAATCTGCGAGAGAAAAAAGATTCCAGAAATTACTAAGTTAAAGAATAAAATGAATTATTTATAAATGATGATTATTTGCAATTATTCCGTCCAGTTTGTCATTTCGACGAAGGAGAAATCCTCGCAAGAAACTCGACAACGATCGGCTTTTAGGAATGGAGCTGCTTGCGAGGATTTCTCATTCGTCGAAATGACAATATTGAGTAAAACTTTGCTCGAAGAGGTATCGGAATTACGATTGATTTCTCTGCCAAAAACATAAAAACATATTAACTAACCAAAAATAATATTTATGAAAAGTTTAAAAATAATATTGCTCGTTATATTGTTTCAAACCAATATTTTTAGCCAGCAACCAGCAAAAAGAGAAATGCGTGCGGCGTGGATATCTACGGTAGACAATATCGACTGGCCATCGAAACCAGGCTTGTCAGACAAGGAAATGAAGACCGAAATGATTACGATTTTGGATAATTTACGATCTTATAATCTGAATACCGTCGTTTTTCAAATTCGTCCTACTGCAGATGCTTATTACAAATCGACCAAAGAACCTGCTTCGCACTGGATTACAGGAACACAAGGAGTTGCTCCGGGTTTTGATCCGTTGCAATTAATGATTGATGAAGCCGGAAAACGCGGAATGAGTGTTCACGTTTGGCTTAATCCGTATCGTGTACAAAAAGATACGACGAACGAAGTGCTTTCAAAAAATCATTTGTTTTTTAAGAAACCTGAACTGTTTCTTACTTACGGAAAAACAAGATATTTTAATCCTGGTTATAAAGAAACAAGAGATTTTGTAGCTTCTGTTGTAGGCGAAATAGTCCGTAATTATAGCATTCAGGCCATTCATATGGATGATTATTTTTATCCTTATAAAATTGCTGGACAGGAATTTCCTGATCAGGCGGCTTTCGCCAAAGAGCCACGGGAGTTTAAAGACAAAGACGATTGGAGAAGAGATAATGTCGATTTGATTATCAAGCAAATACGCGATACCATAATTGCGAATAAACCAGATGTCGAATTTGGAATTTCACCTTTTGGAGTCTGGCGAAATATTGCCAAAGATTCGCAAGGTTCGAATACCGTGGCCGGAGCAACCAATTATGATGATTTGTATGCCAACATTTTGAAATGGCAAAAAGAAAACTGGATCGATTATGTTACGCCACAATTGTACTGGCACATTGGTTTTGACAGGGCTAATTTTGAAGTTTTGGCAAAATGGTGGGCAGCGCACAAATACGGAGCCAATGTTTATATAGGTCATGGAGTTTATAAGCTTTCGAAAACGGCAAAAGAGGTAGAGTGGAGAAGTCCGGATCAGATTGTGAAACAAATAGAAATGATTCGTACAATGCCTATGATTGATGGTTCGATGCATTTTACAGCGACCAATTTTCTGAAAAAAGGAGATACGCTGAGAAAACCTCTTATGGAAAAACAATATAAATATATCGCATTAACGCCCGAAGCCAACAGAATTACAAGAGTAAAACCTCAACCACCGGTAAATGCTTCGATTGCTCAAAAAGGCGGCACTGCAGTTCTGACATGGAAAGCTGGTGTAAACAATCAAAAATATGTGATTTACAGATTTCCTAAATCAAAAATAACTGATTTCTCTAATCCGGAGAACATTTATTATGTAACAACAGCAACAAAATTAGAGGTTCCGAACGCTAATTTGCAGCAATATACCTACGCCATTACCGCTTTGAGTAATACACAAACAGAGAGCAGTCCGATACAATTTTAATAAAACAAAAGTTTAAAAAGATGAAAAAAAGTATTTTACTAATCGCCATTTTCCTGAGTTCGCTGAATACGATACAGGCTCAGCAACTGGATATAATCCCGAGGCCTGTAAAAATAGAACAAAAAGATAAAGCGTTTATAATTCCTTCATCGCCGAAGATTATTATTGACAAAAAGATAGAAAAAAGTACCCTTTATATTGCAAGTGATTTTTTAAAAATTACTGGAATTACGGCATCGGTTGTTAACGGAAATAAACAGGAAAAAAATACAATAACATTTTTGGTAGATGAAAAGATGCGTCTTCCAAATGATGGGTATCAATTGACTGCCAATAAAAAAGGAGTTTTGGTAAAAGGAAAAACGCCAAACGGAGTCCTGAACGGTTTTCAGACTTTACTACAAATCTGCTCTGCAAAAGACGTGAAAAAAGGAACAATTCCGTTTGTGAAAATCGAAGATTATCCTCGTTTTGACTGGCGCGGAATGATGCTGGATTGTTCGAGACAATTTTTTGATAAACAAACGGTTGAAAATTATATCGATTGGCTGGCAGCGCATAAAATGAATGTTTTTCACTGGCACCTTACTGATGATAACGGTTGGAGAGCCGAAATAAAATCAATGCCGGATTTAACCGCAAAAGGAGCCTGGAGAGGGCCGGGCGAAGTGTTGTTGCCATCGTATGGTTCTGGAAACAAACGTTATGGAGGTTTTTATACTCAGGAAGATATGAAAGAAGTGGTTGCGTATGCATCTGCCCGAGGTATTGCTGTAATGCCCGAAATTGAAATTCCGGGACATTCGCGTGCGGTAACAGCAGCGTATCCTGAGATTGGTTGTGCTATAACGCAGGAACTTAAAAGTGTTCAGGGTGAAGTAAAAAATGTTTGGTGTGTAGGACGTGAAGAAAACTACCAAATTTTAGATTCGATTATTAGAGAAGTTTCGGGAATTTTTCCTTTTGAATATATACATATTGCAGGAGATGAGGTCAATCGTGCCAACTGGGAACATTGTCCTAAATGCCAGGCTTTGATGGCAAAAGAAGGATTTACAGATAGTTTTCAGCTTCAGAATTATTTCTTTAGAAGAGTTCAAACCATTGTGGATAAATATCATAAAAAAACAAATGGCTGGAATGAAATTTTAAAAGGCGGAGAAATAAATCCAAACACTTTGATTAGTGCGTGGCAGGGAATAAGCTACGGAATTGAATCGGCTAAAAAAGGACATGAAACCATTATGATGCCAGGACAATATACGTATTTTGATATGGCACAATCTGAAAATGAACGCGGGCATCGCTGGGCAGCCATTACAGATACCAAAAGGGCGTATTCGTTTGAACCAATTCCTAATGATGATTTAACGCCAGAGCAGCAAAAACTGATAAAAGGTGTTCAAGGTGCTTTATGGAGCGAATATCTGGATCGTCCAGCAAGAATTATGGAGTACCAAAGTTACCCGAGAATTGCTGCTTTATCAGAAATAGGATGGACGAAGAAAGAAGATAAAAACTGGGATGATTTTTACGGAAGATTAACACACAGTCATTTACAGCGTTTGGCCAATATGGGAATTGCTTTTAGGGATTTTCCGCCAACAGCAATTTACAAAAGCGGAACTATTACCGTGACTCCGCCTTATGAAGGAGCTGTTGTGCGTTATGATGCGCAAGGAAATGAACCTACAAGACAATCGCCTTTGTATACTAATCCAATTCAGACCAAAGAATACGAGCAATATATGTTCCGTACTTTTTTTAATGAAGATGTGGCGAGTCCTGCTGTAAAAGTCGAAAAACTGCCGGTTGCCAACTGGAATACTTCTAAAATTGAAGTGGTAAACATTTCGGAAAATATTTCTGAAAATGTAGACAAAAAAGGAATTTGGTACCTCACTTTTGAACCAACAACTGATGCAAGTGCGAATGGAAGTATCAGATCGGTTTCACTTTTTGAAAATGATAAATTGATACAAACTTATGCAGAAGAAAAAACACTGAAATCAAAACCTCGTTTGCGATTTGTGATAGAAAATTACAACGAAAAAAATACCTATCGTTTAGATTTTGTGGTCGATAATAAAGAAGCTACAGCATCTTCGGCGAAGGTCAATTTTAATTGCTCTCCTTATTTAGAACCAGAAGTAAAAGTCACCTCATCGATGGCGGAGAATCCTAAATTCCCTATTTCGAAATTAGAAGATTATAATATAGAAACGTATTTACGTACCGATGTTGCCTGCGCAAATGGCGACTGGATTTTATACACTTTCACCAATCCTGTTGTTTCCTCAAAAATTGATGTATTAACAGGGATTCCGCATCACCCGAGATTTATTGTCAATGATGGTCATGTCGAATATTCATACAATGGTGTCGATTTTGAAAAAGGAGACAGTTTTGATTACGGAAATGCATCGATTTATCCAAAACAGCCTGTAAAAGCCGTTAAGATTATGATAACGGCCACAAACAACGAACCTTTGATGGCGGCTCAGGATTTAAGAATTAATCCATAAACAAATGAAAAAAATAGGAGTTAGAATCGTAGTTGTCTTTTTGATTTTTTTAGGGATGAGTTGCCAGTCGCTTAAAAATTCAAACAAGTTTTTTGATACAAAGCAAAATGAAGTTTTCATCGACTCAATGATGAATAATGCCTTAGGAAAAGGATTTTTTCCGGGAGCACAAATTATTGTGGTAGTAAAGATTCTGTTTTCATTTTGAAAAATTATGGTTATCATGATTACTCAAAAAAGGAATTAGTAAAAACAGATGACGTGTACGATTTGGCTTCTATGTCTAAGGTTTTAGGCGCAACACTTGTAACCATGCGTTTGGTGGGCGAGGATAAAATAAATGTAGACGATAAATTGGGCGAAATTGTTCCTTTTTATAAAAACACGGCTATTGCTGATTTAACTGTTTTTGAATTATTAACGCACACATCAGGATTAACGCCAAGTATTACGTTTTACCAAAGTTTGCTTTCTACGCCAGACGCATCGCCTTTGTTAAGCAATCAGCAATCTGAGAATTATCCGGATTTGTTTGATACAATGTATGTGAATAAAAATATTGTTTACGATTCAAACTACCTTTCTTTCGAACCTAAGGATCAGTATGTTCAGGTGTATAAAAATATGTGGATCAATCCTGAATTTTACAAAACAGTTTACGGGAAAATTGCTGTTGCCAATACACATGAACGTGGTAAATATTTGTATAGCGATCTCAATTTGCTTTTGGTACAACAAATCATAGAGACAAAAACAGGGCAGAAACTCGATCAATTGGCTAAAGGAATTTATAGTGAATTGGGGATTTCAAAAATTGGATACAATCCGCTTAAATGGACTTCGGAGGAAAATGTAATGCCAACCGAAATTGATCATTTTTTCAGAAAAGATACGATCAAAGGTTATGTGCACGATGAAGCAGCGGCTATTTTGGGAGGAGTTTCAGGAAATGCGGGTTTATTTGCCAATGCACAATCGATCTCAGTTATTTGCCAAATGCTTTTGAATAATGGTAAATATCACGGAAAACAAATTTTAAAGTCAAAAGTGGTAAAGGAGTTTACAAAATCACCGCTTGTAAAAAAAGGAATCTACCGCGGACTTGGTTTTGACAAACGTAAACCGGATGAATTTTACAAGAAAAATGATTTTGGACATACTGGTTTTACAGGAACTTTTTTCTTTATGAATCCTGAAAATAACAGGTTTTTAATCATTCTGACGAATCGCGTAAATCCAACGAGAACAAACAGATTAATGTACAAGGATGATTTTACTGCTAAAATTTGGAAGCAAATTAATAAATAAAAAGGTTTGCCACTAATTGCACGAATTTTCACGAATTAAATTTTAAAAATCTGTGGGCGAAATTTAAGCACTCCAGGTAACTATCGGGATTATAGGATTAAAATGATTTTTTCTGCCACGAATTCACGAATTAGTTTATGAATGAAAGCGAAAAAACAACCGTGAATTAAGCTAATGTATTCGCAATAATTCGTGAATTCGTGGCGAAAAAAAATATAATCTGTGGCAAACGAAAAAACATAAACTTTATGAAAAGACTAACTATACTATGCGTACTAATTTCAGCAGTATCTTTTGCGCAAAAAATAAAAACGGGAGCAGAAAATTATACCGCTTATCTGCCTTTATTAAAAGGAAAAACAATTGGTGTTGTCACCAATCAAACAGGTATTATCGATTCGAAAACTCATTTGGTTGATTTTCTGGTTCAGAAAAACATCAAAATCAAAACAATTTTTGCGCCTGAACATGGTTTTCGTGGTACAGCCGACGCTGGCGAACACGTATCTGATGAAATCGATTCGAAAACGGGTTTGTCTATAACTTCCCTTTACGGTAAAAGCAATAAACCAACTCCAGAGCAACTGAAAGGAATTGATATCATGGTTTTTGATTTGCAGGATGTAGGAACGCGTTTGTATACCTACGTTTCTACGATGCACAGAATTATGGAATCTTGTGCTGAAAATAATATTCCGCTAATTGTATTAGACCGACCAAATCCGAATATTGCGATTGTTGATGGTCCGGTTTTGGATATTGCTTTTAAAAGCGGAATAGGAATGCATCCAACGCCTTTGCTTCACGGAATGACTTTGGGGGAAGAAGCCAAAATGATCAATGGTCAAAAATGGCTGAAAGACGGCATTCAATGTAATTTGACCGTGATTCCGTGCTTGAATTATAACAGAAGCATGACGTATAGTTTGCCGGTTCGCCCTTCGCCAAATTTACCAAACGATCAGTCGATTAATTTATATGTGAGTTTGTGTCTTTTTGAAGGAACAAACGTAAGTATGGGACGCGGAACCGAAAAGCAATTCCAGATTTACGGTTCGCCTTATTTACCAAAAAGCGATTTTGCATTTACGCCAAAACCCAATTTTGGAGACAAAGATCCTTTGTACAATGGTGTAGAATGTAATGGAGAGGATTTATCGGCAGTACCGAGAATTAATAAACTCGAAATTAAATGGCTGATCAAAGCCTATCAAACAACAACAGATAAATCGAAATTTTTCGATAAAAGAAAATTTTCTATTAGAGCAGGAAATGAAAAACTGCAACAGCAAATCGAAGCAGGAATTTCGGAACAGGAAATAAGAAACAGCTGGAAAGAAGGTTTGCAGGAATTTAAAAAAATGAGAAAGCAGTATTTGATTTATAGAGAGAAATAGGGTTTAGAAAATTGTATTAAAAAAAGGGAATAGTATTGTACTATTCCCTTTTGGGTTAGTATGTTGAAATCAAATGATTCAAATCTTCTATTGTTGTAGAGACAAATGCGGTTCTGTTTGTAGCTTTTTTGTGGATTCATAAAAACGAATGGGAGGTTTGTTCTATTTTTCCATATTATATTTTGGATCAATTGTAATGAGTAACTTTTTTAAAAGTTGTATTAATCGATTTCTTATAGACTTTAAAATCAACGTCATTGCATCGAAATTTTCTACTTCTTTTTTTGTCTTTATGGCAATAATATTACTGATGATCGAAATACCATCGCTTACAATAAGTAAATCCATAACTATCGTTACACACCAGTTAAAGTCATAATCAAGTCCCTTACTCATTAAGGCCAAAGCTGTTGGTATTACCAATACGGCTAACTTGGAAACAAATCCTACAGCTAGTTTTTTAAAACTAAATTTGTTATTTAAAACTATGGTTTTTATAATGCCCAGAAAAGTATCCATTACCATTAAATAAAATAGCACTTTTACAATTCCGGTATCTATTTCTAAATAAATAAAAATAGCATACAGCAATAGTTTTAATTCATTTAAATATTCTGAAAATTTATACATGATCGGTTTTTTTATAGGTTTGAGGTTTTTATAAGTAATCTTTTGGGGGTTTTACGCCCCAAAAGATTACTGGTAATTTCAAATTACTCTTATAGAGAACTTATTGTTACTGAAGCTTCCTTATAGGCAGATGCATTTCCGCTAGGATCTATTGCTCGAACTCTGTAAGTATATGTTCCATTCGATGAAACTTGTTCACTATAATATGTGTTAGGGTTTTTTTTCAAAACCGTAAAAAGAGAGCCAAAAGCACTACGCGAAAGTTCGTAATCTATTGGACTATCGTCGTCTTGTGATTGAGCCCATTCAAGTAGTATATAACCTTGACCATTATGAACGCAATGAAAAAAAGAAGGTAATGTTGGTGGAGTCGAGTCTGCTGTAAGTGTTGCTGTAGTTACTGTAGCGGGCACAGATAAATTTCCTGCAGCATCTTTTGCTCTGACCTGGAAGCTGTAGGGAGTATTGACAGATAGCCCCGTAACATTATAAGTCAGAACATCTTTTCCTAATTCGGCTAAAGGAGTATTACTATTGTCTTTATAAACCAGATAATTAGTAACACCAACATTATCCGTAGATACAGTCCAAGTTAAAGTTAAACTTTTAGTTCCAATCTTTGAAGTTTCTAAATTTGTTGGACTTGTTGGTGCGATTGTATCAGCATGTTCAATAGTATTTCCTGTATATTCTATGAAATGAACAACTCTATATGGTTGCAAGTTTTTATTAGTTCCAGATTCTCCTACAGTTGTTGTTTTTGAAATTAGACCCCATTTATATGATCCGTCTTCAAGAGCATTTATACCAGTATTAGGTTCGTCAAATCCATTGCAGTCATGGCTATGTTCTACAACAACAGCATCTTTACTCCCTCCAGAATTACCCACCTTATTTAGAATAGTATCTAAGAGATCTAACCCAACAGGTACTCTTCCTCGCAATGGCACATATTCTTCCCAGCCTTCAGGAAATGGAGCTGGTTTCCCCCAAATAGCAATCATTCCTTTTGGTACTGCTGTTGCCGGTTGTTTTTCTAACTTAGTAATTCGGCTAAGTAATGAATTGAGGAGGTTATTGCTTTTAATGACTTGATTAACATTGTCTAACAATAACAAAGAATTCTCAGAACTCTCAGAACTCTCAAAATCTTCAGGACTGGTATTTAGTTCAGAACCTTTGATTAGTAAATAATTTTTCTTAATATCAACAATATTGGCTTCGATTGTATTAATATTTCCTTCAACAACATCAATATTACTTTCTACTGCATTAATATTTCCTTCAATTGTAGTGATGTTTGATTTTATTGTAGCAATATTTGCTTCAATTGTCTTAATAATTCCTTCAATTGTCTGAATATCTTTAATAACTATAAAAGCTGGATCTTTCAAATCATAATAATGTACAGCTAATGCATCAGTGATGGGAGGAGATACTGGATGATTTGTGTAATCTATCTCACTGATATACTGTGCTTCATAATCAAAATAAGCAGTTTGAGATTCTCCGTTTCCGTATGTTAGATTTGTGCCTGTTCTGGTAGTTTTTAGGTAGCCAGTGTTATCCTCTTTTTTAATAGGATATAATATTCCTTCTATTTCTCCGTCCTGATGGATGATCGCCCAACCGGTTGTTGTTTTTGTTGCATGAGCTATGATGTAGTTTTTGCCGGGCTCGATGCCTAAATGACTTTTTAAAGCTCCAAATAACTCATGTCTGTAAGCGGTTTGAAGTTTTTCCAGAGTTTCTTGTTCGAGAGGAAAACCTCCTGGATGAGTAAAATTTACTTGTTTCATTTTGATGTATTTAAATGTCTGTTGTTTTTATTTTTTTTCTTGGGTTTAGAATAATCCTATTTTTTATTTCAGGTTTTATTTTAATCTTTTTCTGAATAAGAATAGGTTTCATAACTCTTTCCTGCGAGTTTATAAAAGTTAAGAAGATCGTTGTATTTCTTGTCTGTTACATTAATAGCTTCTGTGTTTGATACAGTTCCTTCTTTCTTTGGTTGACTAAGTATTGTTCTATTTGTTAATAGATTTTCAGGGACAAATACTCTGAAATTGGCATAATTTATTTGGGTATAATCTGTACGATGGGCCAGGTAAACAGGTTTATTGTTTTTATTTTTTTTATATTCCTCATGAGTATATACTTCTAATTGAGGAATCATCAAAGGCCCATCCACGATAGTGCCATCTGATAAAGTAATCTTTGGTTCGTAATACTCTTTGTGCAGATACACATATTGGATGGTAGGTTTAACCGATTCGTCTATATAAATTAATCCGTCTGATCGTTTTTGTCTTGTGCTTGCATTGGGATTGTAATTTTTATCGGGATTAAAAGTTTCGTTCAATACTTTTTCCAGATAAATGACCTGACCTGTATGCTGCATTTTATAAAGAATCTCTTCGTAAATTGTATGAAGCGGAGTCAGTAAAACATCGAGCCAGTCAATATGAGTTTTTTTTCTAAGAATAGGAGGGACGAGCCATAACAATAGCTTTTCCCATTTTAAAACAGTGTATTTGTTCATTGTATCTATATTAGGCTATTGTTTATCTCTGTAAAATGTGTAAGGAATATAGTTTACCTCAAACTCAAGGGTATCCATATCAAAATAACCGGCTTTTGGAATAAAATATTCGATGTTGGTTGCATCAGTAATTGTAGGATTCTGAGCATCATTTGGATTTTTTGCCACAGAAGTCTGAACCTTGGTCAGAATTGGAATTTTAACTCCTTCTGCTTTTTGAATATCATCAACAAGATATGTTTTGACAAAAGCACCATTGAATTCAATGTTTTTCAAATGTTCCCTAACAGCATTTATTACTGGAAACTCTTCTTCGTCGACTATTAAGGAGCCATTTTTTTCATTTAAAGGATCTGTTAATAATGCCAATTCGTACTCTGCCAGTTTTATTTTTTCCTTGTCTAATAAAAGCCTATTTAAACTTTTTAGCTGATAGTATTCAATGTCCTTTGGGTCGATATAAATAGTCAAAGGATCGATGTACACATTCAAATGCAATTTTAGAACATCACCCTGATCTGATGTGATAAATACATGATTTCCTGCGTCTTTTATTTTGGCAATATATTCCTTAAAAGCAAAGAGTTCATTAGGCACATCGATTCTCGAAATTTTATCACCTTTTACAGTAGCTACTTTTATAAAAACAACTCCAACTTTATTATGAAAATAGTCTGAGAATATTTCTTCCGGTTTTTTGTTGGGATCAAGCACTGTTTCTAAATCTATTTCGCTTACCGCACAATGTTTGATTATTTTAGCTTCTTCAATTTGTGTTTCTGAAAGTTTTGAGGTATCAAACTGATACGAACCTTCTTTCCAGATCAGCGACATTCGATTGCTTGAATCCGGATCTATCGACATTCCGTTGCTTGAATCCGTATCTATCGGCATTCCGTAATGAAAATTCAAAGCCTGTTCGCGATACCAGTTTAGTGTATGCGGCCTTGAAATCAGGGCATTTTTTTCGACTATTTTTTCGTGAATCCAAATCGCAGTAGCGACTATATTGATCCAAAGTTTCCAAATCGCAGCTTTTGATTCTGTTAAGCCGTTTAGAGAGGTTTGTTTCCCCTTTTCAATCAGAATTTCGTTCTGTATTTCAGCAATTGTACGTGCCATATTTTAAATTTTACTATAGATTAGCCTGTAAGACATGTATAAAATGCTTATAGATAATTGTTTATGTTTTTTGTAAATACTACAGGAGCGTAGTTTTCTTTCTAAAGATTTCTAAAAAAAAACAGGTGTCAGTTATAACCCGTATTTTTGGTAATTGTAGCGAAATACTAATAAATGATAAAATCATCTTCAATTATCATGTAATCAATTCCGGAAAAGTTATCCAGTAAATATTGTTCTTCGTCTGTAATCGCAGTTGCAGGTTTTAAATTTCGGGCATTGTAATATTCTACAATATCTTTTTTAAAGGCTTCGCGGCCAATTTTTAAATCTTCGTAAACAGAAATGTCATCTGTAAGGTCAAATTGATCATTGTCTTCTAAAATATCGAATACTTTTTCGATACTTCCGTATTCCTGTAAAGAGATGTCAAAAATGTTTTGGTTTTCTTGTGGTTTAATAGTTCCCATCGATTTTAATGTTTTGTAAATCGTTGACATCTAATGTTTTTACATAAAAATTGTCATACGATAATTGTTTGTCTATTTCGTTTTCTAGTCTTAGCCTGGAAGTTGCATCCGGGCTGTTGATGTATTTTTTTATTCCTACTCCAAGAATAGGAAACTCTTTATAACTTCCTTTCTGGCTTAACAATAGATGTTCTATGTTTTGCTGATCTGCCTCTTTTATGGCAAAATCTCCATTTGTAATTAACAAGTCTTCATCTATGATAAAATCTTTCATATGTCGTTATTATTTATTGTTTATTAATTAAAATCTCTTTTGAATCTGCGCGCCATATCCAAAAGAAGATGTTTTATTTGATACTGTAAAAATAAGCTTTGCTTACGCCTTAATCAAGATTTTAAAGCTTAGTAATCAGTAGTTTCAGTAAGTTGTAAAAGTCATTTTTACAGTTTGTTTTTTGATGCTTTTTTGGTTGAAAAAGTATTTTAAAACGTAGGAATAATCAGGCTGGTAATAATTTGAATAATCATTTTTATAATATTATTTTTAATGGTATTCAGTTTTATTTTTGATATTCCAGCAGTTTGTAATGCTTGTAGTACGGTTAAGTCTAACTGACTTTTTAAAAGCCATTCAAATTCTTCTTCGGTTAAGTCACCGGATGAATAAAGAAGAATCCAGCGTTCCAGTTTTTCTGTAGAAGTTTGAAAAAAAGCAGACAGGTCTTTTTCTAGCTGAGGTTTAATATCCTTATAACTATTTGCTATAATTGCTTTTAGTTCCTTTTTTAAGTTTTCTATCACTTTATCTTTGTCCATAATTTTAGCTGTTAAGGTTTATTAAATCTAAAAGCTCATCCTTTGACTGTTGGTCTTTTTTAATTTCATATTGTATAAGTAAATCAAAAGCTGATAGGATTTGTTTTTTTGATTCTTCTAAAAATGATTTTGAGACAACTCCTTTTGTTTCCCAATGTTTAAAGAAACCTGCTAAAAGATTTTTGTCTTTATCATTCAGCATCTTCAACATTTCAAAAGTGATTTCATTGTTTGGTTTGTTTTTTTCATATTCGACCAATTTTTCAACGTTTAGAAATAATTTTTCAATTTCTTTCTGGTTAGCAGAATAGGGAGTCGTGGCCTTGCTGATTAATTTATCAGCTTCTACTTTTAGCTCGATCGTTTTTTCGTATGAATATTGATCGAATAGAGCAGTTCTTGTAGAGTTGCAGGAAGAAAAAACAAAAGAGATTGCAATAAAAAATAGAAGGTGTTTTAGTTTTAAGTGTTTCATCTGATTATTTGTATAAGATTACATAGTTTTTTCTATCTCGTTTTAGTTTACTGAGTACTTTCCAGTCGCTGTATCCTTTTTTGTCAAAGTGCGGAAGATCTTTAAAAGTTTTCCAGTCTCCGCCCCAGTTCCAGTTGTGTTTCTTGAAAATTTCGACACATTCCTGCCAGTCCGAAATTTGATCACCATCCCAGTCTTTTGCGGTATCCCAGGAAGCTATTTTGCCATCTATAATCAGACAAATGTCTACCGCAAAACCATAATTGTGAATAGATTGTCCGCCTTTGGCATTCGTCACTTTTTTTCCTGGTTTTGTTCTGCCAAAAGCATAAAGATCTTCTTGTTCCTGAAAAGTTCTGAGACTTTGCGTAATGCGAACTTTAGCCCGTCCGGTTAAGGCAAGATCGCATTCCTCGATGATTTTAGTAACTTCTTCCCTAACCGAAGGATGAAGCAAATCAATGTGTTTTTTTGTTGTTTGATCCATATTTGTATTTATTAAGATTTCAGGTTTAGAGAATAAAAAGCCTTTTTGATTGTTTGAAAGAAATCAGGTTTTTTTATTATTCGATAAGATTATTTGTGTTTTACGATTTATTTACGGTTAAGAAAAAAGGGTAAATAAATCCTTAAAAACTTTTTTTTTTATGATCACATTTAAGAAGTGATATATGTTTTAAGAACACTGTAAAAATACGCCGAAATAGCGTGTTTGAAAAATAATATGGAGCTGTAATTCAGTAGTCTCAGTAGAAGATATTTTACTTTTTGTAGCTTTGTTTTGTAGCTTGAAAAGAAGATAAATGACAAAAAAAAACCGTTTTCCATAGTTGAAAAACGGGTTTTTAATGAATTATGTCTTTGTAAAAGATTTTAATCAATACTTAAATACATAGGTTTGTTTTCGTCCAGGCATTCTTTTGCAATTAAATATATATCATTAAAAGCTACTAAGCGACCATCTGTTGGAGCTTGGTTCCTTGTATCAACTTTAATTTCTTTATCGAAAACTATTATAGTATATCCATCTTTTGCAAGTTTTCGGGTAGATAATAAATGATTTATTTCACGTTCAAAGACTGTCTTTATCCCTGAAATTTCTTCTATTGATAATTCAATATCTATTATTCCTTTTTTATTAGCTTTTTCTGGAACAACTTCTTTTAATAGATCTAAGACGATAGGATATTTTAAATCTAAATTTTTATTACTTCCCCATTTTCTATTTTTAGATTCTAAATCAACAGGATAGAAATCTCTATTAGTTTTTTCTTTAATGGTTGAATTACTTATAAATATCCAATCTCCGTTTTCGTATAAATGATTTCCCATTTCTTATTCTTTTAAAATTAATAAGAACCATCAACTTCTATGTATCCTGCTTTTTTCATTATATAAAGTAATTCTAATGATTCTGCATCAAAATAGGCAAAACAAAACATTCCTTCAAATAATGAAATAATTTCACCATTTTTATCATATTCTATTTTGTCTTCAGTTTGAAAAGAGACTACGTAAACCTCTTTTGTTTTTCCGTCTCTTAGTTTTGTCAATTCTTTATCTCTACATCGTAAACCAATATCTTTATCATATGAAATTATGTTTGTTTTTTCTATCCAACTTTTTAGATTTTCAACTACTTGTCCTTTTGTATTCATAAATAAAAAACTTTAAATGAATTACCAAATCATAACATATAATATTACTTTCTCTTCATTGATATTTAATTTTATACTGTTTTTAGTAACTTCTAGTGAAGCAATAGGACTATCTTTTACTTCATAAAGTAGTACGCCATCTTTTTCAGTTTTGGTATATTCTTTTCCTTCTAAAGCTTTATCGATGATATGAATTGGAACTTCTTTATTGAATTCTAAAAAAAGATTTTGCATATAAGATTCACCTCGCCAATATTTCTCGATAATTTCATCTTCTGTATATTCTTCGCTATGAAATTGAGAAATCATGCCAGTAACATCTTTTCTCAAGAAATTATTAAAGATATATTTATTTTCACTTATACCTCTTCCCTTTTTATTGGTATGGGATAATAAATTTTGTTTTTCATAATCTAAAGAAATAGCAGAATCAAATATACTCCTAGGGTATTTATCTTTATAGATATAAATCATTAAAAAAATCAATTCTTCAAAAGAGCATACCTTAACATAATCTTCAAAATGTCTTTCATCCCAATCAATTTTATTGTAGTATAAATTTCTTTTATTGAGATAATTTTCTTCTGTATGTTCTAGATTAAAATACAAGAAATTTATTTTTGATAAATTGTTCATATTTTTTTATTTGGTGAATTTATTAAATCCACATAGAGATTATAAATGTATCTTGTAATTACTTAGAATAGTTGAAATCCAAATTTTGTATTTAAAATTATTAGATAACTCCCAATTCCATTTCTCCAATAGAACTATACCAAAAATCTGTATTAACGTCATCTTTATCTACAGCCATTAATCTGCTTTTTAATTCCAGAGCATATTTTTCATGATGTAAATGGTATTGTCCCAATGTTTGAGGAATTTTCACTTCATTTCTAAAGCGTATGTATGTGTATAAATATTCCAGATACGTTTTTAGATTCTTGTTTATAGTATATATTCTTATTCCTTCAGTACGATAATGGGTTCTCCCAATTATTGCCTGAGTTTCAATGTCAACACATAACCCGACTGGCTCATTAATAAAAGTATTTTTAGTGCCAAGTTTTAAAAACTTTTTATCTAATAATTCGACATTTCCAAAAAAAACTCATAATCTCCACCAAAGTAGTGTGATTCGGTAATCCAATATTGTATAGAATATCTGATGTTTCTTTTGAAACATACTCATTAATTATATCATTGTTTGCGAATACTACTAAACTATTTGAAAAATATTCTTGAATTTCTGTTAAGTTCATTAGTATTTAAATTAATCTATTTAAAACTTTTACATTTAATTTCTTTTAGATTCATTATCTTTTTAGATAAATATAATTTTGATTTGACACTAACATTTCTCCATCATTATATCTTACAGAATAAATAATTTTATTTATCTTTTGGTTGTTGTAAAAATACTTTACAGTTAATACACCATCATTAAATACAATAGTTTCTTTGATCAAATATCCATTTTTATCTAGTACATATTCGAAATTACTTATAATAGAATTAATGGGAATAAATAGTGTCATTTTAGATGGATTAAATCTTATATTGAGATTTAGTTTTTTAGATTTGAAAGTAGTTTGATCATTTCTGCTTATTTTTTGAAAACTTTCAATATTTGCCATTAACTTTTCAATATCACTTACTTCACTAGAAAGCATAAAAGGATTATCAATTTTTATATTTTTTGTAGTTAAAAAATCATTATATGATTTAATATTTGAATAGTAATTGGAAGACCAGTCATCTTTCTCATTTTTATCAGATCCGAAAAATGCGTAGTCAAATTTACCATTTTTATATTCTAGATTAATTTCTTGATATAATTTTCCATTGCTACTGCGCTCCTGAAATTTAACTAGTTTTTTAGATTCATCAAAATAATAATCACATATCTTTTCATTGTCTATAGTCAAAGTAATTATAGAATGTTTTTTAACTGTAGATTTTTTGTCTAGAGATTTAGATTCATCTTTTTTTACCGTCTTATTACAACTTATGATTGTTGCTAAAATTAGGAGAAAGAGAAGTTTTTGAATTTTCATAAATTATTTTTTAAAATTATCTAAAAATCCAGGCTCGGCTGGGCGATTTGGAATATTCCAAGGGTAAGCTTTTATTATATCTTTACCTTTTAAAGTCTTCCAAAAAATAGTTTTGTTATATACAGCTGTAGATTTAAGATTAATTCTGCCTTCTTTATGATTTTTATGATTTTTAATAAATCTCTTATCAAATTCCGTGGCAGATGTCTTGTCAAAATATGCCGTAAAACTAATTTGAGGAGCATCAAAATTCTTGCCAATATTTTTCGACCATATTTTATAATGTTCCTCTGAAATTTTCCATCCAAGTGTATTTTTATGTAACTCAAATTTTCCTGTTGAAAAACGATAATCTTCAGAATTAAACAAAGCTTGTTCTTGACCATCCCATGCATCAGCACCATAACTGTAATCAAATCCATTAATTAAAACATTTATTTCTGCAGCTATCCCACATTGCATTTTAGTTCCATTTCTTTTTTCTTTTGAAGTAGATCTGAATTTTTTGGCTAATTCGCTATTCTCTCCATATGCAACAGTATTTCGCTCTAAAACATAAGCAATTGCAAACATTTCCTTCTTTAAATCTTCTGTCATGTCTGATTTATAAGCAGAACTTTCTCCATATACAGTTGATGCCTTTTGTATGAATTTAGTATGATTGTCTGTAATTTTTCGAAGATTTTTAAATCCGCCTTTACCATCTTTTTCTCCTAGAAAAGCAGAATCATTATTTTTCGGAGTGTTTAGATTTTTTCCTAAATACTCACCGTCAAGCCCATATATGGAGCTTCCTTCTTTTGAATTATTAATGAGTAAATTAGGAGATTCATATCGCTCTATCAGAAACTTCTCCATCTCTACAGCATTCCTATCATCCTCAATCTGCTGTCGCCAAATGTTGAGCATAATTTGTCTAAACCTTGTCATTTCTGAAGGGCTTGTGTCATTTAGTTCTATGTTATGGGTTTTAATCATGATTTTGGTTTTACAGAAAAAGGATAAAAAAATAGGTTTTTATAGTATTTCTACTTTAACAGGTTTGGGCTGAATATGATCTGAGAATGCTGTGGTAATATTGAGACGTAAATCGTCTTCTTGTTCTATTTTTCCGTCGCCACCCAAATAGCAGTTTTTGAATAATACTTCGAGAGCTTTAAATTCGTCCATTTTTGAAGCTTGTAATACGGCAGAACGAATACTCATATCTGGTTTTTTAAAATATGCAAACAGGGTAGTTTCGTCATCGTCTGCAATGGTGAGTTTGACTACTTTTTTGTGTTTGTATTTCCATTGGTTTAATTGCGCCTGAGTAATATTTCCGTCAAGGACATCTGCGGTTTTTGAGATTGTTTTTTCCATTTTAAAACGTTTTTATTTTTTATGATTGATGAGTTGAATTCTGATGTAATGATTTTTTATAAGTCATTGAAATGATAATTATTTCGTTGACCGAATGATAAAAAAAGAGGCTGCCTGAGGTATTGTTTTGGAGTTGAATATTCTCGAAGCAGCCTCTTGAAGAAGATTCCCTGTCTAAAAACGGACTAATAAAGAGCTTGTAGAATAAGTTTGCAGACAAAAATCATGTTCCTTGAACTCCTTTTTTGCATAACGCAATTGATAATGGTTTTCTCTTTTTAGCCGGATTTAAAGACAGGGAATGGGGTATTATGGTTTTAGTAGTAGTAATTTATGGAGATTAGTTCCACTCAACGTGAGAACAGATCAAGTCAAAAGAAACTGCGATTTTAGTGTCTCCCTGGCTAATTCCTCTGCTGTTTGAGTTGAATTCGCAGTTTCTTACTGTGTGTGTAATTACTTCGTTGCTATCGTCTAAGTAACTAACAATGATGCTGAAAGGACTAATATCCTGCAATCTTTGTCCTTTTGGCAAAGCAGCCAAAATAGCTTCTACTTCGTAATTGTATAAAGTGATAGAAGCTTTTGCTTCGTATTTTCCTCTACCTCTGTGTACCGGCATGTCTCCCGCACCGTAATGGTTTTCTTTAGATACTGAATCGCTGTAGTTTACAGCTGTAATTCCGGTAACGATATTACCTGCAATACTTACTTCGATAGATGACCAGCTGTGTTGTTGTCCGTTTATTAATGGTAATTTATTCATATGTTGCTTTATTTGTTTTTAATGATCTTTTTAACGATCTGTAACTATCACCTGATTCATTTGCATTTGCAGCAAATGAATCAGGAAGATATAATTGGTGAATTTTTTATGGTTTTTGAATTGTATTAAATTCAATAAATTATGCTTTGTCGATTCCGAAAGGATTTTTGAACCCTAAATCGACCATAATTTTACGTGCAGTTCCAATTGGAGTAATTTCTGCTTTTACTTTTAATTCTGAAGTTGCCAAAATGTTTTGTTTTGGATCTACATACACATCAAAAGCCGAAACTTCCTGATTAGCAACCATTCCCTCTAAAGCAGATCTGCATAAACCTTCAAAGCTTTTTGAAACAGATTGAGGTAATTTACCATCAATATCAACTAAAACCGGAGAAGACAATTTTGGTAACAAAGCGGTACGTAACAAACGAGTTGCTTTATTAATCGTACGGTTGTTTTCTACATAAGCAAAGTCTGATGTGCCGGTTGTACAAGTAGCACTATCATTAAAATAAACACCAGGTAAACCAGTATGCGTTCTTGCGAAAATGAATCTTTTTTCGTTTAAGTCGCCTAGAGTTACAAGAGTTTTAATTTCTTCTCCGCCAACAAAACCTGCTTTGGCAAAACCTTCACCGGTTAGGTTAAATTTTTCGATCCAGGCAATGTTTTCAGATACTTTTGCTTTAGAAATTGCTCCTAATGCCAAGCCAACTGCTGCAGTGTTTTTGTATGAATTTTTGAAAACGAATTCAAGAACAGCTCCATTTTCTTTTTTCAAGCCATCAGCATCTCTTACATTATACACATCCAGAGAACCTTCAACAGGAAGTACTTCCTCGTTAGGAGCTAAAATGTAAAGTTTTAAGTTGTCTTTTTGAAATAACTTTTTTTCAAACGCTTTTTCAACATCCATTGCGACAACTACAGATACGTTTTCAGCATTTGATCCGTCTAATGATGGTGCATCAACAGTAAAACCTTTTCCTTCTAAAATAATTTCAAAAGGCATGTAATCTTTATAAGCAAGATCAGCCTCGGTTTGTGCTTTTAAAACTGCGGCCTGTGTTTGTGCAAATGTTGTTGCTCCAGAATAGATAATGGCCATTTGGCGAATGTTTCCGTTTGCTTTCTCCTGCATGTCCATTGCTTTTCCTGCAATTTCTTCGTAAGAAGTGGCTGTAGTTGCCATAATGTACAAATCTCCGGAAGGATTCATTCTGAAAAATTGTTGAATTTGATAGAAAGCAGATTGTCCGTTTACATCATAATCAGCTATAATTCCTAACGCTTCAGCATCTTCTAACGAAGCCAGGCGCTCAATTTTATTTAATGCTAATTTTGTAGTGGCAGCTCCATCAAAAAGTAACCCTGAAACCATGTCCTGTTCCGGATTTCTTCTTCCTAATCCGCCTGATAGTTTTGTAATTACTACATCGTTTAATGTACTCATAATATAAATAGTTTTAATTGTTTAAAGATTTTGTTTTGTTTTTTGCTTGAAAAAGGGGCAAAAGAAGGGCTGTAACAAGTTGGCAAACTTGCTATGATCAGGATATTTATTATTTTAATATGTATTGGTAATCAGGAATCCAAAAAGTAGAATTGGTATTTTTGGACGGGTTATAAAGACGGGTTTTTCAATTGAATTTTATCCTTAGCCAAGGGATAAATTTGCTTTTGCTATCGAGTACAAATTTAAGGCTCAAGGTTGCTTTTTCCAATTATTTTGATATTCAAAACCAGTAGTTTCAGCGGTTTAAGCTCTGGCCTCTGTAGCGAGTCCTTCATTTATAATAGTATAAATAGTGCGCTCTGTAAGGAACAAAGTATCCGAAAGTTCAGATACGACAACTTTCATTTGTTTAGCTTGATTTCTATTAAGGTAGTTAATCACATACTCTCTCCTTTTGTCTAATAGTGTTCTGCTTCTTTTCATGTTTTAAGGTTTAAATAGGGTAATGTTTTATTTTATTTAGATTGGCGTTGATGGTGTTTATAGTTTTATATCATGGATTAGTTTTTGATTGTTTTTTATTTAATGAGAATATTTTTGACTGACTTATAATCAAATTAAGGAGCAGTATTTAAATCGACATTTCCCTGAACCTGATTGGGGTTTATTCCGATGATTCCGGAATTTAAGTCATATCCTAAATCTTCCAGTTCTTCATTACTTAAACCATTATTAAAAAGAATGTATTTCTTTTTTAAGATATTTTCTATTAAGGTGGTTTTATAAGTGATCTCCCAAATAAAATAATCATTTTTATTCCAGTACGTGTGTTCGTTGGTACATTGTTTTTCTCTTATTTTAAATGTTGAATTAGTATCTATAGCAGCGTTACTGTTGCTATTAGACAATACAGCTTTGTCTATTCGTTGCGCAATATCAAATGCATTTGCATAACTTGTTGAAGAAATCGTTTCTACAGGTAATACAATGTATAGGCAAAATGATACATCGGCTTTGTAGTTTTTTTCAGAAGATGTTTCCCAGTCTACAGTATCGTATTTAAACATTACTACCGGTGTTTCGATAGAATCTTTAAAAATAGCATCACTATAAAGTTGCACTGTTGGTACATTCGAAGTAAACTCCGTTTCTATTGCGTTCTTTTTTTCAGTATAAAAGTCTTTTAGAATCATATGGTGGATTATTTTTGACAAATATACAACATATGTTTTAATTATTGCAACATATTACGATGAAAAATGCAGTAATTTCAGTAATATGATTTAGTTTTTTATGTTGACTATTAGAGTAATACAGTAGGAAAAAGCCTTTAAAATGCTTTAAATTCAGGTGTTACGTAAAAAAAATAGAAAAGAATGCTATTATTTATTATATATTTTTTAGTTTTGCAACATATAGTGGAATGTGTAATGCTGTTTAAAACATATTACATAATAAAAACAAAAGCAACACAATGGAAATACATACTAAGATAAAACGTATTATAGATGAGATGAAGTTAAACAATAACTCATTTGCTAAGTTAATAGGAGTAACCAGTACTACAATAGATAGTATCACTGTTGGAAGATTGCAATCTGACGGAGAAAGAAAAAGGACAAAACCTGGATTTGATTTGCTTCAAAGTATCATCACGCATTGTAATGTAAATCCTGATTACTTTTTTGGAAATAGCGATGAAATTTTTGCCAATAAAACTAATAGCGAAGTGGGTTTGAACCTGCCAAAGATTATAACGGTAAATGAAGACGGGGAGGAGAATATCAATTTTGTTGGGGTTAAAGCAAGAGCAGGTTATTTAGACGGTTACTCTGATCCGGAATATATGGAGAGTCTTCCGTCATTCAGTATGCCAATGTTAAAAAACGGAACCTACAGATGTTTTGAAATTAAAGGAAATTCGATGTCGACAACAATACACGACGGCGATTACCTTTTTGGAAAATACGTTGATAATTTTGATGATATTCTCGACGGGAGAATTTATGTTATTATCAGTAAAAATGATGGAGTAGTGGTAAAAAGGGTTTTAAACAGAATCAGGGAAAGCGGAAAATTAATCCTGAGATCCGACAACAGAGACGGAAATTACCCAATGTATTCTATTTATGCCGAGGATATTCTGGAAGTTTGGTACGCAAGTATGTATGCCTCAAAACAGATGCCGGATCCTATTAATATTTATGAAAAGATTCATGATCTCGAAAGTAAATTCTATGAGATGGAAGAGACTTTGAGGAAGAAGCTGAACTAGATATTTTAAGCCGAGGTTTTAAAATATAAAAATACCTCTTACGGTTTTACTGTAAGAGGTATTTTTATATTAGTTTAAAGTTATTAAGAGATACTTCCTACTCCGGTTCCGGTTTGCGCTGAGGCACTACCAGTTGTAGTTACAGTGGTGTTTACAGTTCCGGATTTTACAAATATATTAATTGCTTTTGCTAATTCTTTTGCGGTTTCTTCTCTTGCACTGTTTGATTTATCTAAATTATCTGTAGAACTATCAATGTTTACTTTTATATTTGAGCTATCATTTAATGCTTTAAAGATTGCTTCTTCTAATGTTTTTATATCTAATGCCATTTTTTAAATTTTTAGTAAGTTTTTTAAATTTGATTTTATCTTAATTAGATTTCCTACGTTAGGGCCAACTCCTTGTACTACGACAATGCTCGAAACTTCTGTGATGATATTCTCTAATTCAGTTAGTAAATTTTTTTCTCCTGCATTAATTTTAAATTTATCATCCATTTCAAAAGTTAGTTTATCTTTTACAAACGAAGTTTTGGCATCTGAAATGGTAGCTTCGAAACCGTCTTTAATGATGATTTTGGCTTCTTTATCTTTTAAATTGAAAATTGTATTTCCTTTATTAAGATTAATTTCGGTATGTAATTCATCAAAAGTTAATTTTTGTTTCTCAGCACCATCTTTATCTAAAAATTGCATTTCAGCACTGGGATTTTCTCCTGAAGAAAGCGTAAATTTTACTCGTTCTTTAATATCCTCGCCATTAATAGTATGTAAAATAGTCTGTTGTTGATTTCCGCTGAAGTTATTTTTAGAGATTTCTTTGCCATTTTCATCATAAAAAGAGGTAGTAATCCTGGAATCTTTTTTGCCGCTAAATTCTATTTGCGCGATGTTTTTGTAAGTAGGTTTTGCAGTTGATGTAGCACCGTTTTCATTGGTTTTTTTTTCTTTGAATAACATTTGGAATTTATCTGCGTCAGTATTTATTTCCAGATAATGATTCTCATCATTTTTGAAGCGAACAAAAGTACGTTCGACCTCTGAAAACTGCGAAACAAAAGCTCTCGTTTCGACTCCGTCAATAATCGTAGCCAAAACCCAACTGTCTTTTTTAGGAATCGTGATAATCCCTTGTTCGACATCGAGGATTGAAGCTTTCAATCGTACGTTTTTGATAATTGCGCCATCGGCGCGCATGATATTTACAGTATAAGCATCGTCAGGATTATGGAGCGATTCTATTTCGTTATTTATTTCGATGACCTTTGCCGCAAAAGTTTCAATAATTTGATTTTTACTGGCCACATCTTTTATTAGATCTGTTATATTTCCCATTTTGTAATTTTATACTGTTTCTACTCTTCGTCCTACGTAAATTTTTTGTCTGTAGCCGTTTTCGCCATAGCTTCGTTCTACTTTTTCGACCTGAAAAGTGCCGTTTTTTTCTTTATCCTTAGCATTTTCCAGAATTACCTTGTCTGTAGGTCGTACAAATGGCTCACCAAAAGTCAGGAAATAGCCTTCGAGTCCGCTTGGTTTAGATTCCATGGCTCTCACAGCAGCATATTGATACAATTCTGCAGCAACTTTTGTTGCAGCATTTTTAAAAGCTTCAGGGTCTTTGGGCAAAACATCTTTATCATCATGCAATACATGCGTTTTTACCAATTGTCCGTTTGGATCACCTAACTCGATATAAATTGGAGTGTTCGAATTTTTAAAATATTTTTCGACTCGTGTACGCGTATTTTTAGTAGATTCAGTAACGACTTTTAATCGATCTTCAATAATATTATAACGAAATCTAAAACGTACTTTTCCCATAAATCCTCCAGAAACAGATTGTAAAACCTTATTCAACTGCGAACTTAAAAGGCTAAGCCCCTGATTGATTAATTTTTTGACCAATGCTCCAGCTAACGGGCTTTTAATGAAATTTCGATCAATAAAACCGGCTAATTCTGCCGAGGTATGCTGTTGTGGATTATTAGTAATAGTAAGTACAGGAGCTAAATCTTCGGTTTTGAAATACGTATAAATTCCTTTGTCTTTTAGCATCTCAAAAACCTGGGCTAAACTTTGATTTCTGTTAATCAATACATTGCCTAGTTCTTCGTCGAGAGCGTTTACTTTAAAAGGTAATTTAAGTTCTTTGATTCTTTTTTCGAAGAAAGTTTTAGGATTAAAGCTTTCAACATTTGTTGTAGGGTTGGTTGATACAACATTCAGAACATCACTTTTATCCTGAACATCATCATCTTTTACGGCTTTTACTTTTTTAAAAGCATACATCGCATCTTCGCAGGTAATTGTGGCATTTGTATCTGATTGTACTCCTGTAATATAACCTCTAAAAGCGGGTTTGTAATCATCGTCATATCCTAAAAATATTTCTATGAAACTTTCTAGTTTAAAAAAATCATGAACTGTTTTTTCTTCACCATTTGCGTTTTTAAATAAGTTTTGATCAAATCCCTTAGTGTCGGTAAACACTTTTTGAGGCATCACAATTGTTGCTGTATCGGTAAGGGATTTGTATGAACTGCTGATGTCTACATTTTTTACATAGGTAAATTCATAAAATTTAGGCATAGGGATAAGCTTTACTGTTTCGTAAACCCTAATTTTAGCATTTAGTTTAAGCATTGTCTCTGATTATTAGTTCTACAGTTTCGTCTGATGTGGCGCTGACCGTAAATTTTTGAATATTTTTTGTTCCCGAAATAGATGGAATCGAGTAGGAGTCGATCACTAATTCGTAAATACCAAATCGGTTTAAAATAGCGTGCGTTACTCGTAGAGCGTAAGGCGCATTTAAGAATTGTTTCAATAAAAAAAGTTTTTCCTTTGGATATTCATCTCCGGTTTCATTGGCGATTAAACCTTCGATAGAAATACTAAAATCTCCATTTGTAATATGCTCTTTGATAGTTGAATCTCTGCCTTCGATGCTTTCTTTTTTGATGGTTTTTGAGCGATTAAGATTCACAGTAACAGCATCTACACGTAAACTGGGTAAATTGAGATCTTTTTTTGTTAAAGGTTCAAAAACCAAAGGAGCGAAGACCCTTAGATTAAATTCTCCTCCGGTTTTATCTATAATAAAATCTTTCGATTCGGACTCGTTATAGTTAATACCAGTATATTCAGAGTCTTTGGTGTCTAAAATTTCGTTTACATTAAAATTGAATTTCATAATGATTTATTTTTTATTTTTAATTTGAAAATGCTTGTGCAAAAGCGGTCATGAATGTGTTTTCGAGTCTTTTGTCGTTGTGTTTTTGTAACCAAAGAGCCTCTTCGAGTAACTTATAAAACTCATCCATTGCTAATTGATATGGATCCACCTGAAAAGCGTATCGAATAAGAGCTGCCGATTTTTTGAATTCATCTTTTTGTGGAGTTGCATCTATCGTAAATTCGCTGTCGTTTTTGATCATCGCTACAAGAGAATTTCCTGCCGAAAGCATGAATTCATCATCATAAATTTCCTTATCCAGAACACATTCTTTAAATAAAAATAGGATCGCTTCATGTGGATTATCCTTGTATTTATTTTGATAATTTAGGAATGTGGTGAATGATGTTTTTTTGCAGTAAACAGTTGTCAGTTGATCTTCTGATGTAAATTTTATTACTGTGCCGTATTTTTCTTTTAGTTTTTGTATCGTTATTTCGTCTGGCATTTTTATAGTTTTAGAGATGTTGTCTTTGAATGTTGAAATAGATTTTAGAAAGTTTTATGCTTTTTAAATACTACTGTCCCGACTTTCTTTTTTAATAATTTCTGACAGATTTTCGTTTTTTTCGGAAGTAATGAAAGGTGTTATTGTAAAGCTCTCTATAAAAATGTTTCCGTCTGTAGTTTGTCCCAAAGGATTTTTGAATTTGCTCATATCGGGTGTTTTAGGTATTTCACCTAGATCTTTTGGTGTATAATCCATGATTGGTTGAATGTTTAATTGTTACTATGATTGTTGAAAGTAGTGTGTACAGATGAGGTATTTATTCTCAAAAAAAATCTGAAAATAAATGGTATTTGTATATCTGTTTGGGATGCTAATAGTTGTTATTAGAGTATGTAAAAGTAGGGTAGAAGGGTGTGAAAAACGAATAATTTGCGGTCGGTATTCTGTAGTTTCAGTGGAATGTAAATTGGTTTAAAGTTTTGTAGTTTATTTGTTTGAGGTTTTTCTAGTGTTAACTTTTTTATTATAAAAAACATCCAGGATTATTGAGGAATTTATTTTTTCCTAATAATCCTGGATGTTTTTTTTACAGCCTATATGAATGTTTATTTTTGAATGAAAAAGTTTTTTTATCCCTACTTTCGGGGATTTATTTTAACGTTTATTATTCTAGCTTCCTCCATCTGTTATTGTCCAATTATTGGGAGAGTTTTCTAAAATGGCTTTTCCTGCCATTCCTCCTGATGTGTATTTTGCTGTCCCGAAATTTATGTTTAAATTTGGTTTAACTGGTCTTGAACTCCAACCATTATAAATTGCATCTAAATTTGAGTTTGAAAATGTGTTGGATCTTTTGCCGGGCATAAAAGATGTTAAATTATCAACATTTGAGACATTCCAATTTCCAATGTTTTGATCGAATGCTTCGGCTGCTTGAAACATTTGTGACATGGCAGTTACTTTTGAAGTATCCCAATTTCCAATGTTTTGATTGAATAAACTCGCTTCGTAAAACATTTGATTCATATTTGTAACATTCGAGACACTCCAGTTATTTATTGGTTGGTTAAATGATCTTGCAGTAGCAAACATTGCCGCCATAGTTGTAGCAGAAGATGTATTCCAATTGTTAATATCAGAAGATCCGCCATTATTGAATCTTGAGTTATAAAATGTAGATTGAAAATTTGTCACTTTTGAAACATCCCAAGACCCAATGTTTTGGTTAAATTTTGTACTTGCAAGCATAGCAGTCATATAAACAACATTTGAAACATTCCAATTTCCAATTGGTTGATTAAAATTTGTTGCCCCATAAAATGTCCCCGACATATTGGTAGCGGCACTAGTTTTCCAATTATTTATATCGGAAGACTCACCATTATTAAACGTAGGTGCATCACCAAACATAGAAGCCATATTTATAACTTTAGATACATCCCAATTTCCAATATTTTGGTTGAAATTTGTTGCCTTATAAAACATTGCAGCCATGTTTGTAACATTTGATACGTTCCAATTTCCGATGTCTTGATTGAATAGATTTATTCCATTTCCTGATCTTGAAAACATATATGACATATTTGTAACTTTTGAAGTATTCCAATTCCCAATCGGTTGATTGAATCTTTGAATAGTATCTCCACCGCCACCAGCAAACATATAGCTCATATCTATATCAGATGCAGAATTTAAAACCCAATTATTGATATCGGAAGATCCGCCATTATCGAAATTGACTTCACCTGAAAACATATTTGAAAAATTTGTAACCTTTGAAATGTTCCAATTTCCAATGTTTTGATTGAATTGTTTGGCGTCTGCAAACATATAACTCATATTAACACATGAGGACGTATTCCAATTATTGATATCAGGAGAACCACCATTATTGAAATTACTTGCTTGATGAAATAAGCTTCGAACTTCTGTAACTTTTGAAATATTCCAAGAACCAATATTTTGATTAAAAGATGTTGCAACAGAAAACATTTGCGACATATTTATATCTGAAACAGTATTGAATGTCCAATTATTAATGTCAGGTGATTCGCCATTATTGAATGCTATTGCAGCATAAAACATCTGAACAAAATTTGAAACGTTCGAAACATTCCAAGCACCAATATTTTGGTTAAATGAGGATGCAAATCCAAACATAGAATTCATTTTTGTTACTTTTGAAACGTTCCAATCTTCTATGTTTGGTTAAAATATGTTGCTCCGTAGAATATATAAGCCATATTTGAAACGTTTGAAACATCCCACTCATTGATTCTGTTTATAGTGGTCAGGTTGGTACATTGATAAAAAGTTGCTCCCATGTTGGTTAGTCCGGTTGTATCCAAAACATCGTTAACTTTTGATAAATCTAATTTAGCGCAATCTTTAAAATGATTACCATCATTTCCTAGTCTAAGATTCCCCCAACTCAATATATTTAAAATTTTGAGTTTGTCTCCACTTCCGTAAAATGTCCAATTATAACAAATCCCTACGATAGTTATCTTATAAGTTCCTACTGAACTATAAGTATGTGTAACTTGTGCCTGATTCCAGGATGTTATAGTATCTTGTGTTCCGTCACCCCAGTCTACAATGAAATTATATACCCCTCCATTTTGAAGGGGTAATTTTATCTGATTTTCTGCACTTGATCCAGTTGAAATATTATCCGTTTTCCAAGTTGAAACAAATTCTTTTTCTGCTTCTCGTTTCCCAAATACATATTTTTTTATACCCATTATACACTTAGTATTATTTGGTTGGTATTTTCCAATTTTGTCAGATTGAAATATTTTTTCTCTGGAGTAATTTCAGGTTCTCCAAATACCCATTCAATCTGATTAGCCCATTGCCAGGTTAGATTTACACCTTCTAGTGTGATCGCATTAAATGAAAATTCTTCTGTGGTGATCATAGGCATTCTTACAATACCACTACTTTTAAAAATGATAGTTTGGCCATTCCAATTTTCCTGGACATCTATATCTCCATTTATAATGATTTGTTTATCCTTTATTTGTCTTGTTTCAACTGCTGCCGTAACCGCCTTTGATGTTGGAATGCTTGTATCAAAATTTGAGATAGTATCTTTATCAATTGATCTTCCTCTCATATCTGTACCTAAGGCATCTACACAAAGTACCGTATCAGAAGAATTTGAAGGCATTTTAAACATCTTTTCCGCACCGGTCGTGTCTATGCCATAAAATCTAAGTCCACCGCTTAAATGACTTTTTTCTACATAATCTCCACTACTACCAGGTACAGTAATGTTTCCATTTTCATCCGCCAAAATTCCATTTACAGAGATGGGTAATGTAACATTTCCTTTCGTTCCTGTTGGAAGTGAAATTGTAGTTGATGTTGCAACATTTGTTGCGTCAAATCCAGTGAAAAATTCTTTATTTACAAATTTAATGCCTTTTACAAAATACGCTGTATCTGTAGTATAAGAGTTACCAATTATTTGAATCGCTTCTTTCTCTTCCCCGGATTCTGTAAAATCTCTATAATTCATTCTAAGACTTCCATAAGGATTACCACTAAAAGGTTTGTTAAACACAAATCCCGAAGATTGGTTTATGTAAAAAGACGAATCCAAAGATGTTGGACTTTCAATCTTTAAGTAACCTCCTTGGATATTTGTACCCGTACCTCCATATAACGTAATACCTTTATTCCTGCCAAAAATAGTTACCCCTTTTGGATTACTTCTAGCATCAAGTGCAACACCTTCACTTTGATTCATTATTAGAGAACCCAATCCCGAGGCGGCTAAATTAACTCCTCTTGATCCTGATGTGTTAATATCAATTACGTCATTTCCACCATATATGGTTACTCCTCTGCCCAAACCTATATCAATGCTACCATTTCCCTGAGTTGTCAAAGCAATACCACGAGATGTCGACATTAAGAAAGCTGTAGTATTCTCATCCGGAGAAAACATTTCAAATCTTGATGGATTATCAACTGAGTCTTTTAGTTTAATTTGCATTTCACTAACCTGAACTTTCGTGCTACCTGTATCAAGTACAGTTTGCCAATTTCCAGCACCTGTTACAGCTACATTTCCTGTAGAATCGGCAATAACACCATTTACAGAAGTTACAATTCTCTTATCATTTAACGTGGTGTTATTTGAAACAAACCTTAAGTTTCCTCCTTGAGAATCAATTGTAATTCCTCCAGTCCCTCCACCAATTTCTATTCCTGAGCCTTCGGAGTTCATTCGTAATGGCTGATTTGTAGCAGCATCTCCGGAAGTTAAAAATCCGCCTCCATTAGATGAATTTAATAAAAAACTTTTAGCTCCTAAGTTAAAAACTCCATCAGTAAAAGCATCAATTCCTTGCCCTCCCGCTTTCATATTAATATAGCCGTAAGTGTCACCACTAACAGACTGATTACCAATTTTCACGCTATCTGACACTAAACCAATACTCCCAGTTTCTAATGTTTGCTGTAAATCTTGGTTTCCTCTATCTATAGAGATATCTCCGGTACCTATCAATGATTGATTATTAATAGTCTTAAAGTCGCTTTTTGTCGCTAATGTATAAATTCCGCTATTTTTAGTTGGATCTAATTTATAAGATAAATTTTTCCCTACTGGTGGGGTATCTCCTGAAAATTGAATTGACCCATAATTAGAAGTGCCTTTCTCTTTTATAGTAGAATGAATACTAATTCCAAGACGACTTGCAGAAATAGTACTTCCCTGATCTGGTCCTTCTGATCCTATTATTATACCTCCAGGGCCAGAATAATCACTTCCAACTCCAAATAAAGATCCGTTTCCTTGATATTTAAATTGACTGGAATCTCCTACTTGTTGTAATGTGGGTACTTTTGATTCTATACTTATATTTCCATTTCCAACAATTTCTTCCCCATTAATTGTTTTAAATTCAGGTTTATTAATCAATTGGCTAAAACCAGATTCACTATTCCAATCTGTATTTATTTGCGGTGCATGTGCAATTTTATCAGCTAAGTGATTATCTAGAATGGTTTTATCTGCTTTGGTTAAAAGCAATTCGTCAATTCCATCGATATCTTTTACGGGAACTTTTTCAAATTTATGTCGGAAGGAATCCCAGGTATCCCAGAATTGCGCCTGCGATGGTTTAAGACTAGTTTTAAACCAATTTTTTATGGTATTTAATGTTTGTATAGCCATGTTTTTTATTTAGTTATAGATTTTAAAAAAATCAACTGTTTTAATTGTTGGTAAAGATTTATTTCTGATTTTGAGACTTTTTTTATTTCCTTTATTTGGAATTTATTTTTACTTTTTTTCAGTAGAAAATAACGGAGAAATACTGGATAATAATGCCGACAGAACCAAACCGATTAATTTGATTCTGTTAATGTTTACCAAGGAAAAACCCACTTCTTGTAAAAGTTCAAATTTAGTATCGATCATTCCTGTTAGAACGATTAAAATACTAACGATAACTGCAATTTTTGATTTATTCATATTTGTATTTATTAGTTTAATGTTATGGTAATTTCCCAACTTGATACATCACCCAACCGGATAGTAATTTTTTACAGATCAGTGAGTATGGAGTAGAATCTAAAAAAGTAACTTCATCACCTTCTTTAGCATTTGGGTATAATGAATTTAGTTCTGCGTTTGTTGTAGGAGCCGTAGTTGATGCGTTAGTGTATATTTTAATTAGATACTCTTTAGTCACTAAAGATTTAGCTCCCCCTGAATCAATTAAAGCATTTGTTAATGTCGGAGCTAATAATCTGTTATCAGCTTCTTTTCTAATTGCAATGTTCCCACTACCATCTGATAACAAGGCTAAATTTGAAGCATCTGTAGGTAATCCTGTAACATTACCAATAACTGTATTATTATTCCCAGTAGTGACACCCGTAGATGTTGAACCTTGTTTTAATATTACATTATTACTTCCTGTTGTAATTGTAGCACTAAATATATCTTGATTTTCAATTAAAACATTGTTTGATCCTGATGTAAGTTGCCCTCCTGCTTGAAATCCCATAACAATATTACGTGTCCCTGTAGAAACAACACTTGGTAGACCCATTGCTAAATACCCTATAGCAATATTATCATCACTTGTTATTCCTCCTCCTGCGGCTGCTCCAATTGCTGTATTCCTACTACCTGTTAAATTATTAGTTAATGCACTTGCACCTATACCAAGATTAAATCCCCCTGTTGTTGTATATCTTAAAGTAGATGCTCCTAAACCTACATTTTGTGTTCCTGTTGTTAAATTAGCAAGTGTAACAGCTCCAACTGCTGTATTAAAGCCTCCAGTTGTAGCAAGAGCTAATGTAGATCTACCTATAGCAGTATTAGCAGTAGATGTAGTGGCTGATGTTAAAGCATTTGATCCTAATGCTGTATTACCATTATTAGTGCTATTATTACCTCTACCTATTCTTATTCCATTTATAATCTTATCAACTCCTCCCAATTCTTGTAAAGAGGTATTATCGACTATACCTGATTGAGTTGCTGAGGCTGGTAAAATTGTAGGTATATCGTCTGTCGTTGCTATAGTATAACTTCCTTGAGGTTTTGTGTTGGAAAACGAAAAAGTCCTATTTTCTGTAGCATTAGCAGGAAATGTTAATTGTGTAAATTTACCTCCTGAACCAGTAACATTAATAAAAGTAGGCGCATAAGATGTACTTGCTCCTGATGTTGTATTTAGAAATCTAACTCTATCATTATCTAGTAAAACATCCTTATCTGAGTAGCTAATCGCAAGTGCTCTATCCCCAAAATTACCTGCTGTTAGAACCTGTGCTAAAGTTGGTTTAGGTGCTGATGCAATATCCGCTGTTGTTGCTAATGTATAATTACCTGCTATAGAGGGGGCAGGAAATACTATACCTGTATTGGCTACAGGTTCTGCAACTGCTATATTTGTTTCATAAGTCTCCCCCTTTTTATATAAATTAATACCTGCACTTTCACTTATACCTATAAATTCGTTAGCATTTCCTGATCCTTTATATAAAGCTAATCTAACATAGTCAGGTGTCTGTTTAAATTGAGTTTCTACATAGCTCGATCCTGATAAACCATTTGACATATACATAAAATTATTTGCAAGACCACCACTCCCTGCCATAAGATTAATTCCACTGTTTTCTTTTGTAGCGGAAGCTGTATTGTCTACAATTTTTTGCAAAGAAACATCATCTGTAGTCGCTAATTTATAAGTAGTATCTACTGATGGGTTTTTATTAGGTATTTGAAAGGTACTTCTTGATCCTGTCTGATCTTCAAACTCTAGTAAAGCATCATGTGTATTGTTTTGTTCTTGTAATCTAATTTTACCAGAAGAAACATCTAAATAAGCATCTCTACTAATTCCAGCATTTAGGTATGTATGTCTAAGTTGTATATTATTTTTATTAATAATTCCATCTGATGTTTTTGATTCGCCAGATTCTACATCTTCTCCTGATGTGTAAAACTCTATTGCACCATTACCATCAAACATACTCAATTCTTGGATTCCACCATTATAGCTAAATTCAGCTGAACCACCATTTTCTAAAGTTTGTTGTAAGTTTTGCGACGAACCTCCTGAGTGTGCATCTAAATACTCTTTAGTCACTAAAGATTTAGCTCCCCCTGAATCAATTAAAGCATTTGTTAAACCAGGTGCTAATAATCTATTATCTGTTTCTTTTCTTAAAGCAACATTCCCTATTCCATCTGATAGAGATATTGTATTTTCAGAATCAGAGGGAAGTCCAGTAATCTTACCTAAAACCACATTACCATTACCTGTTGTTATTCCACTAGTTAAACCTTGATTAGGTCCTATAACTAGATTATTTGAACCAGTGGTTAATGAGCCAGGTGTTAAACTAGAATTTGAAGTAGCTCCAATAATTATGTTATTATTACCAGTGCTAATTGTACTACCAGCCATATTTCCAATAGCAATATTTGAAATTCCATTACTACTATATAATGAATATGCTCCAAGAGAAGTATTATATCCACCAGTCGTATTTGTTTGTAGTGAAGAAGCTCCTGCACTTACGTTGTTATTTCCTGTAGTATTATTATATAAAGCATTTGACCCAAATGCCATGTTTAATGTTCCTGTAGTATTAAACATTAAAGATTGAGTTCCAAAAGCAGAATTAAAACTTGCCGTAGTATTTGACATTAAAGCATTTCTACCAACTGCTGTATTACTGGGTCCTGTTGTATTTGCAGTTAAGGCATTACATCCAACGGCTGTATTATTATTTCCTGTGGTATTTGAATTTAAGGTACCAAAACCTAATGCACTACTTCTAAGTCCTGTAGATACTTCATTTGTATAACCAGAAGAAAAAACAACATTAGAAATATCTTGGTTATTACCTCTTCCAATCCTTACCCCATTTATAAGCTTATCAACTCCTCCCAATTCTTGCAAAGAAGTGTTATCGACTATACCTGATTGAGTTGCTGAAACTACCTGATCTGTAGCTAATTTATAAGGAGTACTGCTATCTGGCATTTCTGGAAAACTAAAAGTATTTTGTCCTGCTGATTCTCCATCAAAAAGTAATTTTAAATTTTTATCTCCTTTGCTCCAGTTTATATTATCACCATTGTATTGAATTCCTTCTCCTAGTGGACCATCAATTGATAAGTTTTTAGAATCTATTGTAGCACTATATTCTTCGTCTAAAAATACAATTGGCTGAGTAAGGGATTTATTGTCGGAATTTAATACCTGATCTAATGTAGGAATTGCCGAACTAATAGTAATATCTCCATCTCCAACTATTGCTTCTCCATTAATAGTTTTAAATTCAGGTTTATTAATCAATTGGCTCAAACCAGATTCGCTATTCCAATCTGTATTTACTTGTGGGGCGTGGGCAATTTTATCAGCTAAATGATTATCTAAAATTGTTTTATCTGCTTTGGTTAAAAGCAATTCGTCAATTCCATCGATATCTTTTACGGGAACTTTTTCAAATTTATGTCGAAAGGAATCCCAGGTATCCCAGAATTGTGCCTGCGATGGTTTAAGACCAGTTTTAAACCAATTTTTTATGGTATTTAATGTTTGTATTGCCATGTTTTTTCTTTTAAATTTATTTGATTATCGAACTTTTAAGATGTTAGGACAAAAGAAAAGCGTCCTGTATATTTTTTATGATTGTCAATTTATGGGAAAATTATATTCTCAGATTGAAATCTTTTTTTAAGTATTCGATTAAGAAAAAGCGAAAATTATTTTTGTTGGGAATTTTAGGCATTTTTCTTCTGCCCTCTGATAATAAAGAATTCATGGTGGTATTTGTTTAATTGATTTATATTAATGAGATAATTGTTTTTTGAAGAATAGCAGGAGTAATTCTGATTGTTATAAATAGTGTTACTATTTAAATTTTGTGGGTGTAAAAGTAGTTTAGAAGAATACAAAAAATGAAAAATTTAAACTCAGTTTTTCGGTAGTTTCAGTGGAATGTAAGTAGAGGTAAAGTTTAGTTATATAATTATTTTATGTTTTTGTCTCGATTTATAGATGTTGATTTGTGTAAGAATAAAACTAATTTTTGTCATCTGATATTTGCTAACAAAAAACACCCAAGATCATTAGGAACAAGTGTTCTTCATGATTTTGGGTGTATTTGAAAATAAAAAGAGTTTATTTTAGAACAATAGGTGGCTTTAAATTTTTGTCTTAAGAGTTAAGTTTCTTTTATTACTCATTCAGTAGCCGACGGCTGATTGTTTTTAAAAATTAAATCTTCCATCCTCGTCTTCAGAAATGATGTAACCTTTTAAGATGTCTTCTAATTTGACAGGTGTTTTTAAAATGAGTTTTATCAAATAGTTAAATGCTGGCATTGTAAAATATCGCTCGCTTTCGTTTAAAATTGTACCGTCACCATCTTTTTCTTCAATGAAATTTCGGTTTAAGATTGGTTTAAAATTTTCATCCCGAACGATCATCATAATGGAATTATCAACGTGTCAATCTGGTACTTGCTGATTGAACATTGAAAGTTACATCTTGGCCATCTTTTTCATAGATTATTCTATAATTTAGGTCAAAAGTTGAAATATCTAAGTTCATTTGAATACCCGCAATTTCAATTGTTCTTTGGACATCTGGAAAAATTTTGCTGTTTGAAATTTTTTGTGTGATTGACATTAATTTGTTTTATTTAATGGTTTCTATATATAGAGCATAGTTATTATTTCTGATCACTTTTCTTTTATTTTCACCCAATGCATTTGTAGCATCAGCATAAGTAATTGTATTTTTAAACGCAAACGAAAAAGACGCTTCAGAAGCTGAAAATGTTCGTGAATTTGCATCATCTCTTAAGTAGTATAATGCATCAGAATTACTTACAACACCGTCAACTATACTTTGAACGACAAATCGAATTGTTGACCATTGAGCTGTTAATGGGTTACTTGTATGCATATCGGTTAAAATTGTATTTTGATAATTTTTTAAACCATTATTTTTTAGCCCAGAAAATTCCATGATTTTAACTTGGTTTATTGCACCTCTACCAGTGTAATCTGTTGCAAAAAGGCCATTATTTATTTTTAAGAATACTTCCGTTTTTGCAATCGTTGGCTCTATTGAACCAACTAGTGGAGAGGTATTTAGAAAATATGTTTCATTAGTAGCGTTTAGTCTTAACACTGACACATACCTTATGCTTCCTATAACTGACAAACTTGAAGTCTTTTCATATATAGCAGAAATTGCTCCAGTTATATCTGTCTGTATCGTACTTAATGACTTGTATGCTAGTAAAATCAAACCATCAGCTGATGTAATCAATTTTGATCTAATTCCATTGTGCGTTTCCCATAGTAGACCATTGGAATCACGTTCAATCGCGCCGTTTTGAGGAACTGTTGTTAATACCCCATTTGGAATAAGGATACCTTGAGAAAAATTCCAAACTGCTTTAATTGTTTGAGCTTGCGATTTCATACTTTCCCACCAATTGAACAATTTAGATCGACTAACGACTTTGTTATCTTCTGCAACAGATACAGTAGTTTGCGTTTCGGCATCCGTTGCAAGTGTTGCTGTCAATTTAATTTGATCCAACTGCTTACCCATTTCGGCTGTCAATGCTTTAGCAACTCCTCCTGTTTTAAGGTCGTTGACCAAGATAGTTGACAAGTAAGATTCAACGTTTTCAATTGCATCAACTATCTCCTGAATGGTATCCAAATCAATATTATCAGACGACAATAATGTATTGATTCCGTTTATTTGATTTTGTAACAGCTTACCCTGTTCGGCGCTTAAAATAGATGTTGCGCCTCCAGTAATCAAATCGTTTACTATGTATAAATATTGACTCGCTAATTTGGTTAACGAATCAAGAGGAGCATAACCATTAGCCAAACCTTTTTGCGATTTATCTTCTTTATTCAGGTCTAAAGTTTTCCCCATTTCAGCTGTTAACGCCTTCGTAACCCCGCCAGTAGTCAAATCATTAACTAAAATGCTGCTTAATGAAACCTGAACAGTTTCTATTGCATCAACAATTTCCTGAATAGTATCCAGATTGATATTGTCTGAACTTAAAACTGTTAATATATCATCAATCTGACTTTGCAGAACAACTCCTTGCTCAGCAGATAATGAAGCTGTTGCACCTCCGGCTGTTAGATTGTTAACGATTGACAAATATTGATGTGCAATTTTTGAAAACTCATCTAAAGGAGCATAACCATTAGCCAAACCTTTTTGCGATTTATCCTCTTTATTCAGCTCTAAAATTTTCCCCATCTCTGCTGTCAAAGCTTTTGTGATACCTCCGGTAGTAAGGTCATTTACCAAAATAGTATCTATTGACGTTTGAATTTGTGTAACAGCATCTACAATTTTCTGAACTGTATCGAGATCAACATTATCACATTTTAATAATCTATTAATATTGTCTATTTGGTTTTGCAAAACAACACCTTGTTCAGCTGATAGTATTGAGTTTTCACCTCCAGCTGTTAAGTTGTTGATTAAATTAAGATACTGATGAGTAATTTTTGAAAACTCGTCTAAAGGAACATAACCGCCGGCCACACCTTTTTGATATTTATCTTCTTTACCTGAAAATAAACCAGCATGGGCAATTTGATCGTTTTTATGATCGTCTAACTGCGATTTTTCAGCTTTTGTATCCAGCGTAGTTTCAAGTTCTTCAATATCTTTTATTGGTACTTTTTCATATTTGTGTCGAAAAGAATCCCAAGTATCCCAAAATTGATCCTGAGAAGGTTTTAAACCTGTTTTAAACCATTTTTTTATGGTGTTTAATGTTTGAATTGCCATGTTTTTTTAATTATATAATTAGAGATTACAATAAAGTCAACTCTTTTAGGTGTTGAGATGATGATGAATACAATTGAAGGTTTTAATAAGTGTCCATTTATTAGAGTTGAGACAAATTCCTTTTGCGAAATTTATTTTTAACAGAAAAGAATAAAAAGTACTCTTGTCGGGAATTTTGGGCATTTTTCGGATGCCTCCAGATAATAAAAAATCCATAACGGCTGTTTTAAAGTGATTAATAATAAAGGCGAGTGGTATTTTTTTTTTTTTTTTAAATAAGGGCGAAATACAAATATGATTGTTTAAAAATCAATAGGTATTTTTCTTTGTTTTGGAGAAAGCAAAAGTAGGAAAAGGAATATGTTTTTAATAAAATTCAGCTTGCTCTATTCAGTAGTTTCAGTAGAAAGATAACTTGCTGAAACTACTGAATACAAGTGGTTTAAAATTTAGAAATCAAAAACGATGATACTACTTTTACACCCAGAAAAACACCAAGCGATGAGTAAAAATGTAATTCATAATTTCAATCTTTCCATAAAAAATAGTGCTGAAATAAAAGGTTCAGAACATTTAACCGAAACCATAATAAAAGAGCTGGCTAAAGTTTCAAAAGAAATGAGCGAGCAAAAAGATATCGTACAACTATGGCAGGAGCAAAAAAATCAAAATGCAACTGCTATTTTAAATAATTCTATTGCCTCAGCCGAAGGAAGCGCGATCGATACTACTGCCATAACAATGCAAAATCCGATGGAATCGATTAGCAATACTTCTTCGGTTTCTGGGGATACAATGGCAAACTTTAATCTTTCAACAGGTTTAACCACATCAACTTCAAGCGCTCTAGTCGGAGGAGGCGTTGCTGATAACATTAGTAAAACAATAATTAATTCTACTACATCAGACAACACTACTCCTCCAACAGCAGGAGCAGAAAATAGTACTATAAACCTGACTAATGGCATAACAACCAAAACCTATGCGAATGTTGCAACACAACAAACTCTCAAAGTGCCTGGAAATAGTGAGCCTTCTCCAAAAACTATTAAAGCAGAGATCAAAAAGAAATTAGAAATTGCAATTCGAGCGAAAAATACTGTCGAAAAAGCATATTGGACTGGTATTTCGAAAGCTTTTGAGCAAGGAGCTACTGCGCAGGATTTTGATGGCAAACCAGATCACGAACTTTTTACAAAAATGTATTTCGGATTAAAAAAATGGCGTCTTCCTGCAATTGATGAAGTTACCATTTACAATCTAAATTGGGTAGAAGTTAGTGAGTCAATGCTCGCAAAGCTGTATCAATTACTAAAAGAAAGCGATGATAAAAAATTATTTGCCTATTATAAAAGATTGATTAGAGAAATTAAAAATCCTGATGTAAATATTCAACAACTATTTTCAGAACACGATGAATTGTTTGTTTTGTTAAAATCAGTATTTCCTAATTTACCTGATAAAATAACAATTCAAACTCAGAAAATAATATATCCGGATTTAACGCCTCAAAAAATGTACCCGGATCTTGGAGTAGAAAGTATGTACTTTATTTGGGCCAGAACTTTATTAGCTGAATTAGAGATTAAATATGGCACAGGCGAAGTGACAAGAGACTACAACACAGGTAAATATCCTAAACTAAAATTGGGACAATGGTATGACAAAGATAGAATTTCTATGCCAGATGATCAAAGGTCTACTTTTTGGAAAGCCTCATTGTATAATACTATAAATGATCGACATTATCTTTATAATACAATTGCACAGCGACATGCTTATTACAAATTCGTCGATGCATACTTGAAAACTAAAGGAATAATATCTGAATGGTTTGATGCTGCAGCAAGAGTAACAATGGGATCTGTTGAAACTGCATTAAAAGGCGAAATGGCATTAGGAGGGCCAGAAATGCCTTTAAATCTTTGGTTTTTATCTGACGAAACTGATGAATTTTTAAAGGGAGGAAATAAGTATTTATTTGCGGATAATATGAATAACGTAAAACTACTTTTAAAAGGAAAAGGAAAGTTGAGTGGTGAATTTATTGATGCAAAAGGAAATAAACAAAGTTTTAAAAATTTATCAAAACAAGAATTAGATTTCAAATTGGTAGAGTTTGAACAAACTTTGGTTCAGGATTATATAAACTCTTCTTTTAAGGATCTAAACAATAGTTTTCTAAAAAAATCATTTGATGAAGTTCCGGAAACTACCGGAAACAAAGAATTTGATGATATTGTTAGACAGATTAATGAAAATTTTGCAGTTTGGATGGCTCCGGATATTATAGAAGATATCATGGAAAAACATTTTACTAAAAATGGAAAAGTAATTTTCAATTTTGCGAAATACGAGGACAGAGTAAAACTTGGACAAATACTGGTAAAAAAATTGTACTATTTAAAACTTAGCGATAGTTTTAAAGTTGATAATTTCGATAAAATAATTGAGAATCCTAGAGAAAACAGTAGAAAAACCAGATACTTTAGAATTGACCAAAAAGATGCAGTAAAAGAGGAGCCAAAATACTTAAAGGAATTCAAATTATTTGACCGATTATCTAGAATAAAAAAGAAACTTAAAGAAAAGTCAATCTATATATTGGTGAATTTGGATGAGGTTGTCATAGCTTTTTTAAATACGGGAATTTCAATAATCGAAGAGGTTATATATTCATTAATAGATATTGAAGAAGAAATTACATCTGACTTGGGAGAACTTTATGATGAAATCAAAGAAGAATTTGAAAGAACAAAATTAAGTAATCATTATAGTGAAACATACATTGATTATATTAAAAATTTATATGAAAATATAAAGGAAATTAATGATATAAGAAAAATGCTGAAGGAAAAAATTGTAGAAAAGATAGAGGAAAAAGGAAATAAAATACAAAATAAAGTAAAAGAAGAAATTGTTCAGTTGCCTAATGAAATAACTGGAAATCTAATTGAAAAAGTAGCAAACCAAATTTATCCAGGAATCAGGCACTTTACGGATGAAAATGGAAAAGAATCATTATTTAGAAAAAGCTCTGATGCTACAGTGGCAATGTTACTCTATGAATTTGCAACTGGCACTGGAAAACAGAGTCGTGATTTTGATTTTTATAAACATAAATTTGCGCAGGATATTCTTAAAGACCGAATGATTAACGAAATCATGGAAGAAACCTTAAAATTATTAATACAAACTAATTATGATTTTGTAAATAAACCGGATAGTAAGGATCTAAAAATTAATCTGGAGTTTAGTCCAACGTTAACTTATGCTATTGAAAGTCTTGACAAACACTTCGATTCTAATCTTGCACAGATACTTATAGGTGGAGCTTTTGCCTTAGTACGCATAAGAAAAGGGAAATTAGAGGGGTATATTTATAATGAAACAACAAGAGAATCCTTAATGCTCCATTTAAGTGTTGGGAATATAGAACGAAAAGACGACAGAAGTCAAGAGCGAAGATTATCTACGATTGTACAAAGAATTTATTTTACTTTTAAACTGCCTAAATAAAAAGAAAATTAAAATATACAGAATAGGAAAACATACCCATTTCACCCTTAATCACATTGCAATAAGTACAAATACACCCCTTAAAAAGAAAATATAGAGACTGCTGATTTTTGTATTAGATTTACCTTGCAGGACGTTTGACACCTCTTTTGTATCAGATCCATTCAAAATTTATTGTCGAGCTCTTATTTTATTCTATATATGAAAAGCATTAAGAAGTATCTTTTAAGTTGTATTTTATTGTACTCGATTTCGTTGAGTTCTCTTGCCCAGAGTTCAGATTTGTATTTTGATCATATCGATTATGATGTCAGTTTTTCGCAGAGTATGATATCAAGCATTCATCAAACCAAAAAAGGGTTTATCTGGATAGGAACTGCAAACGGATTAATTAGCTACGACGGTTACAGTTTTTTACGATATGCCTACAACAAAGACATTTTAAATACCATCAGTAACAATCACATCAATGTTGTTTTAGAAGATAACGAAAGACAACTCTGGATAGGGACCAATAACGGCTTAAATCTTTTTAAGAAAAAAGAACGTGATTTTTTAAGAGTCGATGTTCAAAAAGTAAAAGGCGGGAGAAACTACATTTCATCGATTATTCAGGACGATCAAAACCGCATTTGGATTGGAACTTTTGGTGGTGTCAAACGCCTTAATAAAAAACAATATTTATTAGAAGAAATCTCCAACGATCATAATTCTCCTTTTAGAAAAAGCAGGGTTTTATCACTCTTTTACGATCGTAATTACGGTGTTTTAGTGGGCACGGCAAAAGGACTGGAATGCTTTGATCCCAAAAATGGATCAAAAAAAGAACTTCCTAAAGCTTTAAAAGAAAATGAAGCATTACTAAAATCAAAGATTTGGAAGATAATAAAGGAAAAAAACAACGACTTATGGTTTGCGACAGAAGCAAACGGAGTTTTTCATTATAATGCGGCCGGAAATTCCGTAAAAAATTATCTTCAGAATTCTGGTAACGGAAAAAGTTTATCGTCAAATTGGGTCAACGATATTGTGGCTGTAGATGCCAATACCATTTGGTTTGCCACAAAAAACGGTTTGTGTGTTTTTAAAAAGGATAAAAATGAATTCACAAAATACCAGCACAATCCGCTGGCAAGTTACAGTTTGTCTGATGATGATGTAAAATGTTTCCTAAAAGACCGACACGACGATATCTGGATTGGAACCAATGGCGGAGGTGTGAACTTTTTCCAGAAAACCAATACCAATTTTGCAAATGTAAGAGAGGTTATAAAACCTAATTTCGGATTAAACAGTGCACTCGTAAATGCCATTTCCAAAGAAAATAATAACGCTGTCTGGGTAGGAACAAATGGCGGAGGTTTGAACTTTCTGGATTTCAGGAGCAAAAGCAATACTGCTTATTTAATTGATACTAATGATTTTGATAAAAGCGTAAACATGATTACTGCTTTGGTAAATCAAAATGAGAATTTATTCTGCGGAACTTTTAACGGACTTTTTAAATTTAATAAAAGCAACAAAACATTCAGTAAAATAGTACTTTCTCCAAATCCAAAAGAACGTAACCGACCGATAACTTCATTATTGATTGATAACGGAGATTTGTGGGTGGGAACTAACGGAAACGGATTAAAAAAAATACTTCCGGACGGTACTATCGAAAGTTACATGGCCGACGGGACTTCAAACGCACTCAGCGATAATTTTATTACAGATATCGCAAATCGCGAAAATGGTTTATGGATCGCCACACAATACGGTCTGAATTTTTTCGACAAAAAACTGAAAAGAGTTACCAAAATCTATAAATCAGGTAAAGCGAGCGGATTGCCCAATAACAGTCTTACCGTAATGTTTACCGATTCGAAGAAAAGATTTTGGGTAGGAGCTGAAAGCGGGGGTATCAATTTGTTGAATGAAAAATCCGGACATTTTTTCGAAATCAACCGCGCAATGGGTTTTACAGACGAAACCATAAAAAGCATTTCAGAAGATGGAGAAGGAAATATCTGGGTCAGCGATAATAATTTATTGTATAAAATAAGAACAAAGAAGTTTAAAACGATTCCCAATATTTCAGATTTTGAAATTACATCTTATTCCTCAAAAGATGGTTTAAAGGTAAAACAGTTTTCAAACAACAGCAGTTTGAGATTAAATGATAATGAGTTGATCTTCGGATCTTCAAACGGATTGATCGTTTTTAATCCGTTCAAACTCATCAAGACTCCGGATAATGCCGAGATTGTTCTAACAAAACTGATTGTCAACAATGAGGAAATCAGACCAGGAAATAAAGAGGTAGATTTAAAAGAAGATATCAGTGAAACTCAGGAAATTACTTTGAGTCATGATCAGGGTTATGTAGGTCTTGAATTTAGTGCGATGAACTTTGTAACGCCAGAGAAAAATGAATATGCCTATAAATTGGAAAGTTCTTTTAATAAAGATGACTGGCATACTATTGGTTCACAGCATTATATCAATTTAACTAATCTAAATTCAGGAACGTACCTTTTAAAAATTAAAACTTCAGATGGCGGCGGAAAATGGAATCCAGCCGTAAAAACCTTAAAAATTATCATGCTGCCGCCGTGGTGGAAAACCTGGTGGGCATATATTTTCTATTTCGGATTATTGTTTGCCGGTTCTGTTTTATTATTCCGATTTTTTAGAAATAGGGAATTATTAAAACAGGCATTTTATCTCGAACAGGTCGAAAAAGAAAGACAAGAAGAGTTGTATAAAATGAAACTGGATTTCTTTACGAATGTTTCTCATGAAATCAGAACACCTTTAACGCTGATAAGCGGGCCGGTTGAGGAACTTTTAAATAGTGCCGAAAAGAATTCGAATCTCGAACACAAACTCAAAGTCATCAAAAATAATTCTGACCGATTATTAAAATTAGTCAATGAATTAATGGATTTCAGGAAAGCAGAAAAAGGCAGTATGAAAATTTATTGCGAACAGCAGGACATCGTTTCCTTCTGTTTTGATATTTACGAATCGTTTCGTGGATTTGCCGTCGAGAAAAAAATCGATTACAAATTTGTGCTCAATATCAATACCGCTTTGATTTATTTTGATAAGAATCAGATGGAAAAAGTCATTTATAATCTGCTTTCGAATGCCTTTAAATTTACCAGTAAAAATGGCCGAATCACTTTGGCTGTAGAACAAAAAGAAGATTCAGATTCTATAGAAATAAAAGTAAAAGACAACGGAATTGGTATTCCGGAAAACAGGAAAAAGAAAATTTTTAAAAACTTTTTTCAATTAGACGATCGCGGAAGCGCGAATTTGGGAAGCGGAATTGGTCTCGCTTTAAGCAAAAGTATTGTCGAACTGCATCACGGAGAAATTAAAGTACAAACAGAAGCCGATGCCAACTTTAATACCATATTTACCATTACTTTAAAGAAAGGAAAAGACCATTTTAAAAAATCGCAGATCGTTGAAAATGCCATAAAAATAGAAGAGAACGCAAGTCCAATTTCGGATGTGAAAACCGAAATTGAAACCTATGAAGCAGAAGATCATGAGGAACCGGAAAACAGTGCAAAAAAAACAATTCTCGTTATAGAAGACAACGAAGAAGTATTGTCTTTTGTGTATGATATTTTATATCACGAGTACAAAGTCCTGAAATTTACAGACGGAATAAAAGCACTGGAATACATGGAAAAAGAAATTCCGGATCTTATTGTAAGTGATGTTATGATGCCTGAAATGGACGGTTTTGAATTGTGTAAAATTTTAAAAACCAATCTCAGTACCAATCATATTCCCGTTATTCTCTTAACCGCAAAATCATCTACTTTAAACAGGATCGAAGGACTTTCGACAGGAGCAGATGCGTATATTTCGAAACCTTTTAGTATTGAGGAATTGAAACTTACGATTGCAAATTTATTATCAGCCAAAGAGATAATGCGTCAGAAGTACGGGGAAGGATTTATTACAGATGCTGAACAGGAAAATGTCAATACGCCCGAAGGTTTATTTGTAAAAAGACTAATGCATATCATTGAATTAAATATCGATAATACCAATTTTGATGTTAATGATTTGGTTAAGGAAATAGGAATGAGCAGAACCGTTCTTTATAAAAAAGTACAAACGCTTACCAACCAATCCGTTGCTGGTTTGATAAAAAATATGCGACTAAAGAAAGCGGCCAGTTTGTTGACAAATACCAGTTATTCAGTGTCTGAAGTGACATATATGGTGGGTTTTAATGATAGAAAACATTTTAGCAAAGAATTTAAAAAGTTTTATAATTTATCGCCTACTGAATATAAAAGCTCTCATTTAAATAATTAGATGTAACGTTTATTGAACGCTGATGATACAGATTCGCTATCGCGAAAACGCTGATCGACACAGATCTCTTATTACAAATTTAAATCCGTTTAATCCGCGTCTTTGCGAAGCAAATCAGTAAAATCCGCGTCTAATTTGAGTTTGCTTTATTTGCATATACCCTCAAAATAAATCATACACAAAGTCCGCAAAGTTTAATTTAAGCTTTGCGGACTTTGCGTTTTCACTTCATTGCGCGCTTTGCGGTTAATTTTTTTAGCAAATTAATCGAACTTCAATTTTTTAAGTTTTTTATTACGAATACCGTTTTTTTTAAGTTTAAAACTGCAAATAAACACATTAATCCCCCTAAAAACGAATATCTTCCTCCCCTAAAACCATCATTTATTGGTCACATTTGCAATGAAATCATGACTGATTTTACACTAACTAACCAAAAAATAACTTATGAAAAAAAACAAACATGAAAAGATGTTTTTTCTTGAAGGAAATTATCTAAAACTAATTTTACTGCTTTTTGTGTGTATGCTCGCTACCACAACGAATGCACAGGAAACCTCAATCACAGGAAAAGTAGTCGATAGTCAGGGCTTGCCTTTACCGGGAGTAAATGTACTTTCTAAAGGAACATCAAAAGGAGTTCAGACCGATTTTGATGGTAACTTCAGTATCAATGTTCCGGCAAACAGCATATTGGTATTTTCATTTATAGGGATGGACGAAGTTTCGGTTCCCACCGAAAATAAAAAGAATCTAAAAGTAGTCATGAAAGCAAGCTCCCAAGCGCTGGATGAAATTATAGTGGTAGGATACGGAACAAAAAAGAAAAGTGACGTAATTAGTTCTGTTGCATCGGTAAAACCCGGTGACATGACAAAAGTAGCGACTTCTGATGTGGCAGAAATGTTGAGAGGTAAAGCAGCGGGAGTTCAGGTTTCATTGGCCGATGGCGGACCTGGAAGTTCGTCTTCAATTCAAATTAGAGGAAAAAAATCAATCAACGGAAGTAACGAACCAATTGTAATTGCAGATGGTATAGTTATAGGGAGTATCAATGATATTAATGCCAATGATATTGCTTCTTTAGAAATTTTAAAAGATGCCGCCGCACAGTCTATTTACGGAGCAAGAGCATCAAATGGTGTGATTTTGATTACTACGAAAAGAGGAAAAACCGGAAAGGCAAAAATTGCCTACAATGGTTTTTCCGGAGTACAGACCATCAACCGAAATTTCGATATCTATAGCGGCGAAGAGTTTGCCCAATTAAAAAGAGAAGCTTATCGAACAAGTAATAATGGTGTTTACAGACCGGATAATCAGGTTTTTTCTCCGCTTGAGCTAGAATCAGTTCAATCAGGAAAATATATCGATTGGGAGAAATACGCTTTAAGAACCGGCGTTACCAACAACCATAGTTTGAGCGTTTCGTCAGGAACAGATAAAACAAGCATTTTTACGAGTTTAAATTACATCAATACTTCTGGAGTTGTACCAAATACCGACTTCGAAAAAGTAGCCATGAGAATTAATGTTGACCAAAGAATTAGCGACTGGCTTAAAGTGGGAATGAATCTTTCGCTTCAGTTTTCAGAGTCAAATCGTCCAAATGTGGGTAATATTCTAAATAATGCCATTAATACATCACCTTTAGGTAAAATTTACAATGATGATGGTTCGTTCCGTCATCTTCCGGGAGGAATTCAGGAAACACCAAATCCGCTTATTGATATTTATGAAACCAATACAAATGAGCTAAACAGAAACGACATTATGAATGTGTTTTTGGATATCAACATTTTAAAAGGTTTTACCTATAAATTAAATGCCAGCCGAAGATCGTGGAATTACAAAGCAATGAATTTTAATTCTTCGAGATCACTTTCAGGAATCGCAAATTCAGGACAAGGAAGCGGCAGTATTCTTTTTAAAGACAATGTAGAATATCAGTTTAGTAATATTTTGAATTACAACTTTAAACTGGCAGAGAAAAACCATTTTAACGCAACAGGAGTTTACGAAATAACATCATCAGAATACAATGATTTTAAAAATTCCGCAAGCAGAATTCCGAGTGATATTTTGGGAATTTACGGTTTAGAAAGTGCTTTCTTAAATACACCTGAAATTGGCGGCAATGAAAGATCGCTAATTTCATTTGCCGGAAAGCTAGAATATGATTTTGATAACAGGTATTATTTTACAGTTTCGGGCAGAGCCGATGGATCATCAGTATTTGGTAAAAACAATAAATGGGGATTTTTTCCTGCTGTAAATGCTGCCTGGAATGTTTCGAACGAAAGTTTCATGAAAGAACACGTTCCTGTTTTGAGCAATTTAAAACTTAGAGCCAGTTATGGTAAAGTAGGGAATCAGCCCAAAGATCCGTACCAAAGTATGGCAGTGGCAGATCAGAGAGATTATATCATCAACGGAATAAAAGTATCCGGTTATGTTCCGGGTTCGCAATTGTCTAATCCTGATTTGCGTTGGGAAACGTCAACACAGTTAAACCTTGCTGCTGATTTTGGTTTATTCAAAAACAGGTTAACGGGAACAGTTGAGGTGTATAATACTGACACTTCAGACTTATTAATCTATGAAACGCTAAATGCAAATACAGGATATACTACCAAATTATCCAATCTTGGTAAAGTAAATAACAAAGGTTTAGAGATTACTTTGAATGGAGATGTAATCAAAAAACAAGATTTCAGACTGAATCTTGGCGCAACTTTCACCAAAAACAAAAACAGCATTGTAAGCATTTATGGTAAAGATGCCAACGGAGACGGAAAAGAAGATGATTCTGTTGGAAATTTATGGTTCATTGGGAAACCAATTGATGTGTATTACCGCTATAAAGCCGTTGGAATTTATCAGCAGGGAGAAAATATTCCGCTTGTTACAGGAACAACTTTATATCCGGGAGATATAAAATTATATGATGCAGATCCGTCAAACGGTGCAAATCCAAATCCGGATCAGGACAGGGTAATCACTTCAAAAATGCCGGATTGGTTCGGAACTTTTTCTGTGAGTTTAGAATACAAACGTTTCGATTTCTCGGCAGACATTTATACCGTTCAGGGCGTTACCAGAGACAATTTATTTTTATACGATTATGTAAAAGGAGGTTCTTTAAGAGGCGTTAAAAACGGAGTAAAACAAGATTACTGGACACCGGAAAATCCCGGAGGAAACTGGCCAAGACCAAGAGACGGAAATGATCCGCCGTATATCAACACTTTAGGGTTGCAGGATGCTTCATATGTGCGTTTACAAAATGTATCACTTGGGTTTAAGTTTCCTGAAAATACACTTAAATCATTAGGCCTAACTAATATGAGATTGTATGTAACAGGAAGTAATTTAATTACCATTACAGATTATCAATCGTACAGTCCTGAAAAAGATATAAACGATTATCCGGAACCTGTTACTTGTGTTATAGGCTTACAAGTAGGTTTCTAACAGCACATTTAAGACATCAATAAAATAAAAATAACAAGATTATGAAAAATATAAATTTTCTATTTGTTTTGATATTCGGACTTTCTTTAGGACTGACTTCGTGCGAAGAATTTCTGGAAGAAAACGTAAAAGATCAGATTTCTGTAGATTATATCTACACTTCTCCAGCCGGTTTAGAAGTTGGAGTAAATGCACTTTACAACCAGATGAGGTATTATAATTCTCCATCCGGAGATAATAGTGATTTGTGGGCCAATGTATTCTTTATGGTTGCAACAGATTTGGGATTGCACAGAACCTGGAATACGCCTTATGGAACAGGACATAATCCGCAATCTTTTACAGGATCAAAATGGATTCAGGGCTATAAAATTATCGACAGATGTTCTGCTATTATAACTTCGGCAAGATCTATCAATATGGATCAAAATGCGAAGAAAAGACTGGTAGCGCAGGCACGGGTTATAAGAGGTGAATTGTATTTGGATTTAAAACAAATGTACGGCGGAATCTTAATTGATACCATTCCAACAACACCGGAAAATATTAATGATGTAACAGAATATAAAGTAGCCAGTGATGCCGATGTTTACAAATTAATCGACGGCGATCTTGATTATGCCATTGCAAATCTTCCTTTTAAGGTAGATGCAGGGCGTTACGGACAAGGTGTTGCAAGACACATACGCGGTAAAAGCGCTTTATGGCAGCAAGACTGGACAGAAGCAGCCGTACAATTTGATGCCATTATCAATGACGGAACGCACGGTTTAGTGCCATTGGCTGAGGTTTGGGGACAAAATGCCAACCATAAAGAATCACTTTTTACTTATCAAAGAGATTTTCTATTAGGTCCGAGTGATGATTTGGCAGGCGGAGGAGGTTTTTGGCTGGGAAGCGTTTTTACACATAGGCCTTATGAATTAAATGCAAGCGAAATGATTCAGGATGTGGCTTATGGAGGCCAGTCTTTAGGATGGTTTTATCCCAACAATTATTTGAAATCACTTTACGATCAGGCCAACGATTTAAGGTTTAAAACCTATTATTACTCAGATAATTATCAGGATTATAAAATCAATGTTCCGGGTAACCCGAAATTTGGCCAGCCTATTACCAATCCGGCAATTGCGGCTCCAAACGGAAATTACAGAGCCTGGCACTGGAGTTTGAAAAAATACCACGATACAGAAAAACTGCCTATGACATCCAACAGTTACAAAGATTATATGTATTACAGGCTGGCCGAAACCTATTTACTGGCATCCGAAGCATATCATAATCTGGGTAACGACACAAAAGCACTGGCTTATTTGAATAAAGTGAGAAGAAGAGGTTACACCGGAAACCCTGAAAGTACTGTCACAACTTTTGATTTGACAACCTGGACATTAAATAATTATTTGGATGAATCAGCCAGAGAATTGGCTTTCGAAAACAACAGATGGTTCTTGCTAAAACGATTAGGACTTTTAGTAGAAAGACAAAATCTATATTTCCGTTCAAGTCCATCCGGAACGAGTGCGGGAGAAGTGCCTTTGAAGATGACACCAGTAATGGTCAATATGCCTATACCGCAAACTCAGATTGATTTAATGGGAAAACCGGCAGGATTTAATGTGGGATATAATTAATTAGAATCAAACCGTTGGGTGTAATTATTTTTAACACATAGAAACATAGAATTACTGAAGTCAATAAAGGCGTTTCACTTGCATTAATTCATCCCGATAGCTATCGGGACTATGCGTGAGAAACAAGTTTCTTTTTGATTTACTTTTTTAAAAGCATAAAATCTATGTTTCTATGTGTTTAATTGTTTTTTTTATGAATTACCCCCAACGAGTTAAGAATCAAGTTTTTGTTAGTAACAATCGAGCTGGAAATTGAAATTGAATTTGATTTCCAGATCAAATAAAAAATAACACGATGATAAAGAAACAATATATTTTAGGTCTGTTAACCGCTTTGTTGTTTGCTTCTTGCAGCAACGACGAAAAAACAGTTTTTATTAATGTTGATGATAATGGATCTCCGGTGAATCCGACTCCAACATTGACTTTAAAAGAAAAAGCAAAGTTTAAAATTGGCGCTGCAGTAAAAATGAAAGATCTGCAAAACGAAGCCAATTTTAAAAATGCAGTCGTAAAACATTACAGCCAAATTACAGCCGAATACGAAATGAAAATGGCAAGTATCTGGACTTCTTCGGCAGCATACAATTATACAGCGGGAGATTATTTGGTAAATTTTGCCAAAGACAATAGTCTGGAAGTTCACGGACATACATTGGTTTGGTACGATTCGTTTCCGGAATGGTTTAAAAATGCCAAATACGATTCAATTGCATTCGAAGCCAAAGTCAAAATTTATATTACCGATGTTGTAGGACATTATAAAGGAAAAGTAAAAAGTTGGGATGTTGTAAATGAGGTTTTTGCAGATGGAGGAGCTTTAAGAAATGAAACGGTTATCAATTCGCTTTTTAAAGACCCAATTGGATTTTACGGAAGATGTTTCAGATACGCAAAAGCAGCAGATCCGGATGCCAAATTATTTTATAATGATTACAGTGTTGTTATTGATGGAGGAAAAAGAGCGGCTATCAAAAAAATGGTCACAAGATTCAAAGCCAACGGAGTGCCAATTGATGGTTTGGGAGATCAGTTTCATTATGCCACAGATACCAACCGACAAACCATGAAAACCGGTTTTACAGATCTGGCTTCAACAGGATTACTAATTCATATTTCAGAATTGGATATTAAAGTAAATACCGGAAAATCAGATTCGTATGTGTTTAATGATGTTGAACAGCAAAAACAATCTGAAACCTATAAATACATTACAACAATGTATGAAGAATTACCTCAAAATCAAAAATTTGCGATATCAACCTGGGGTGTAACCGATAAATATACCTGGCTCACAAGTTTTTGGCATCCTAAAGAATATCCGTTGCTTTTAGATGCTGATTATAATAAAAAACAGGCATATCAGGGATTTTTAGATGGGTTAAAATAGAGTTTTAGAATATGGAATATAGAGAATAGAGAATAGAGAATAGAAGCAAGAGACAAGAAGAAAGATTAGATGAGGAATACTTTCTCTATCTTCTTTGTTCTATTCTCTTAAAAAAAAAACAAGAATCAAAATTTGCTGAGAGGTCTATTCTCTTTATTCTTTATTCTTTCTTCTGTCTACTCTTTCGTCTATTCTCTTAAAAAAAATAATCAAAAAAAAGAAATCATGAACATAAAACTAAATAATATAGCCAAATTAAAATACTTGTTTCTCGTGCTTTCGATAGGTTTGCTTTCCTGCGATGATGATGTACGTGAAGTATATCTTTATAATCAGGGAAAATTAGAAGCAACTTCGACCAATACCTCTGTTAAAGCAGGAGAAACAGTTACTTATACCGATGCGTCAACAAAAGTTCGTGCTGTAAAATGGACTTTTCAGGGCGGGGCTCCGGGATCTTCAATCGAACCAAATGTTGAGGTAAAATATACTAAAGGCGGAACTTTTACAACAACTCTCGAAATTACTTTTGTTGATAATACGACACAAAAGAAAACCTTTACTGTAGAGGTCGAAGCTCCTGCAACGCCGCCAATTGTTATTCCGGCTGATGCGCTTAAAATTTACTCTGATAATACTGATTTTACCAAAACAGCACCTGTTTTAAATTGGGTTTCAAGCAATCAGTTTGTAATTAAAGAAGTGGCTACTGATGGTTATGAAGGAGCTTATAGGAATTTTTCGCTTCCGGCTACGCCGCCTGCAGCTGAAGCCAAATGGGCAATGGCAATTCTGTCGTTTGTAAATTTCACGGATATCACTTCTTACACTTATATCAATATGGCGGTTAGAACAACTAGTACAGGAAAAATCAGATTTAGAATGAAAGATGCCTCGAATACAGGATATGTAGAATTTGATGCCACAAGCAATTTATACGGACTAAAAAGAGATGGAAGCTGGAATATGGTTAAGATCCCAATTGCAGAATACAAAAAACAGAATTCGGCATTAGATCTTACTAAAATTAAAGATATTTTGGTTTTAAGAAGCGTTGATCCGGAAGATGTAAGAGTTTTAAATAATTACATTTTCGATATTGATCATATCTATTTATCTAAATAATTAGAGTGAACTCGGTCTCAGTCTCAGTCTCAGTTTTCAGTCACGGTTCTCAGTCTTAGTTCTCAGTAGTGTTAAACTGAAAACTGAGACCGCGACTGAGAACTGAATACTGCGATATCTCTCAAAAAAATAATTAAAAAGCAATTTAATGAAGCATTTCCTTTATCTCATATTCTGTTTAGTAAACCTGATTTCTTTGCAGGCGCAGAATAGTATTAAATATCAAAAAGTCGAAGCCCGACAAAACGCTTTAGATCCCAAATGGATATCGTATGAAGCCAAAACGGTTGACAAACTACCCGGATTTAAAACTAAAAAACAAAAACCAATTTCTATTTATGGAGGATCAAAAGTCTGGCAAAAAGAAGCTACAGGATTTTTTAGAACTCAAAAAATAGACAACAGATGGTGGATTATCGACCCCGAAGGTTATCCGTTTATCTATAAAGGAGTTGCTGTTTTTAATGCGGGCCGTTCTGTAAATCAGCAAAAAGCATTTGATAAAAAGTTTGGAAGTCCTGAAAATTGGCTCAAACAAGAATCAAAATTACTTCGCGATAATGGGTTTAACGGAGTAGGAGCGTGGTCGAATACAGACTTAGTTCGAAAAGGAGAAAATCCGCTGGTTTACACGGTTATTGTTTCTCCAATGGGAATGTATCATTCTGATCATATTAAAAAATACGGCGGAAAATACAAAGAAGCCAGCTGGCAAAATTACCGTTTTGATTTGGTTATGGTTTTTGACAAAGAATTTGATGCGTATATCGAAAAAGCATTCAAAGACCTTTCTCAGTACAAAAATGATAAGTATTTGATGGGTTATTTTACTGATAATGAACTGCCGTGGTATAACGACGCATTAGATAAACATTTAACTTTATTGGCCAAAGATGAACAAGGTTATCTCGCTGCAAAAGAATGGCTGGATCAAAGAAAAGGTTTTAATGCTTCGATATCAGATGTAAATCAGGAAGATAGAATGGCATTTACTGCTTTTTATTTTGAAACTTATATGAAAAAGGTAACAGCGGCGCTTAAAAAAGCAGATCCCAATCATCTTTATTTAGGATGTCGTTTTAATCAGGATAAAGAACAGGAATTAACAAATCCGGAGATTTTTAAGGTGGCCGGAAAATACATGGATATTGTTTCGATCAACCATTATAGAAAGTGGGAACCGAGTCAGGATTTAATGAACAATTGGGGCGAATGGTCAGGAAAACCGTTTTTAATTACAGAATGGTATACGAAAGGAGAAGATTCAGGATTGCCTAACAATACAGGCGCCGGATGGCTCGTTCGAACACAGAAAGAAAGAGGGCTTTTCTATCAGAATTTCACTTTGGAATTACTTAAAAATAAAAATTCGGTGGGATGGCATTGGTTTAAATATATGGATAATGATCCCGAAGATTTAACGACTGATTATTCAAACAGAGATTCAAATAAAGGTATTGTAAACAGTGCGTTTGAACCTTATATGCCTTTATTGAAAGAGATGAAAATCATCAATGATAATGCGTATGAATTGACGCAGTATTTTGATAAGAAATAAATTTTTAAACACATAGAAACATAGGTTTTTTAGACTTGAAAAAAGTATAATAAAAGAAACTAGTTTCTAACATATAGGCTAAACTTTGTGAATCTCAACAAGTAAAAATCGGCTCAATCTGCCTAATCTGCGAGCTAAAAATTTTTCCCGCAGATTTTAGCAGATTAGCAGATAAATTGAGAATAGAAATCCAGCTATGTGCATTTAAATAAGTGAAACGCCTTTTTTAAAGACAAAGAAAATCTATGTTTCTATGTGTTAAAATATTACGCCAGATAATTAAAAATTAAAAATAATTTAAGCTATGAGAAAAATAATAATGCTGTGTTTTACTTTTCTGATTTTTGGGAAAATGATGGCGCAGGAAATTCCGCTACTTGCGAATATAGCATCACGAAACAACATCAACCTAAACGGAAAATGGAGTTATATTGTAGATCCGCTTGAAAACGGATATTACGATTATCGTCTTATGCCCTTTAAAGACAATGGATTTTTCCAAAATAAAAAATTCAAC
>Ga0247740_1000017_pt1 | contig 77190 bp, 64 predicted proteins | sample UWRJL148409B2_FD_180942 | JGI IMG/M metagenome (GOLD analysis project Ga0247740, IMG submission 180942) | Plant litter microbial communities from Arlington Agricultural Research Station in Wisconsin, United States - UWRJ-L148-409B-2 | ecosystem: Environmental > Terrestrial > Plant litter >...
TATCCCCAAAGGGGAGTTTTTGGATGATGAAAACCCCTTGCTGGCTGCAAAAAGAGAATTTTTGGAAGAGACCGGACAAGCTATTGATGGCGACTTTATTAAGCTATCGCCCATAAAATTAAAAAGCGGCAAAACGGTACATGCCTGGGCAGTTGAAGGCGATATTGACCACGAAACCATAATCAGTAATCTTTTTGAAATAGAATGGCCGCCGCGCTCGGGTAAAAAAGCCAGTTTCCCCGAAGTGGATCGGGCGGGGTGGTTTACTGTGGGCGAAGCTGTGGTAAAAGTTAATGCTGCACAGGTAGTGTTGATTGAGGAGTTGGCGGGGATGTTAAAAACATAGCGGTGGGTTACCATCGCTATGTTTTTAACAGGAAACTTTTTACCTTAGTTAAATGCTTATCACCGAAGATTTTTTGCACTACCTATGGAAGTTCCGCTTGTTTGAACGGTCGGCATTGCAAACTACTGCAGGTGACGAGTTGGAGATCTATTCGGCAGGTATGCATAATACCGATTCAGGCCCCGACTTTCAGAATGGTCGTATTCGTATAGAGCAAACTATCTGGGCCGGAAATATTGAATTGCATATCAATTCATCCGACTGGCAAAAGCATAACCATACCATAGACAACGCTTATAACAATGTTATTCTGCATGTTGTATACCGCGATGATGTTCCTTTGGTATTGAGCGATGGCAGACGCATCCCGACGTTAGAGCTAAAGGACCGTGTTCCCGACGATCTATATGCACGCTACCACAACCTTGTTTATGGCGAGAAGACAATAATTCCCTGCGAGGCAAGCATAGGTAAGTTAGACGATTTTACCCTGCGCACCTGGTTTACCCGGGTACTGATAGAACGGTTAGAGAAGAAATCGGCCATGGTAATTGCCGCACTGCAATTTAACCGCGGCGATTGGGAAGAAACTTTTTACCAGTTTCTGGCGGCCAACTTTGGCTTTAAAACCAATGCTCTGCCTTTTGAGCTGCTGGCCCGTTCCCTGCCGCAAAACATCCTGGCTAAAAACAAAAGCAATGCTATGCAAATTGAAGCACTGATATTTGGGCAGGCAGGTATGCTGGAGGATGATTTTGAAGATAACTATCCGCAGCAATTAAAGCAGGAATATACCTTTCTGGGTAAAAAATATAACCTGAAACCTATAGAAAAGCACTTGTGGAAATTCATGCGTTTGCGGCCGTCAAACTTCCCAACAGTGCGGTTGGCGCAATTTGCCGCGCTCATAGTCAGTTCAAATCACCTCTTTTCAAAAGTTCTTGACGTAAAGGATTTCAAGGCTTTGCATGATCTGTTTGATGGCATAAAGGTGAATGAATATTGGGACGACAGGTACCGCTTTGACAAACCCTCAAAGCCATCTCCGAAAAATTTAGGCGAGGCATCAATTAATATATTGCTTTTAAACACTTTAGCTGTATTTTTGTTTAGTTATGGCAAGCACCATCAGCAACAATACTACATAGACCGTAGTTTAAAGCTGCTGGAAAGTTTACCGGGCGAACAAAATCAGATAATTGCTGATTTTAATGCCGTTGGTGTAAAGGCAGGATCGGCGTTTGAATCGCAGGCGCTGCTTGAGCTGAAAAATTATTACTGTAATTACAAAAAGTGCCTGCAATGCAGCGTTGGAAATAAGATATTAAAGTTAGCCTGATTAATTATGTTACAACAACTCATTACTTTTTTTGAACGCTACTCCTTTGGGGTGTGTACCTATCTTGGCGAGCGCTTTAATATATCTATCTCCAAGATCAGGCTGTTTTTTATCTATTCTTCTTTTTTGGCAGTGGGTTTCCCCTTGATATTTTACTTTTTTGCAGGTATAGTTCTAGACATACGCAACTACGTAAAACGCGGCCGCGCCGGTGTAACCGACAGGTAAGCTGCGTGTCACTTATGATTGTTGTCACTTATTAATCAAAACCATTGTGTTATCTTTAAAGTTTAGTAATCAGAACTAAGCTAACATGGCATTTATTGACTATTACAAGGTTTTAGGCCTTGATAAAACTGCATCAGATAAAGATATAAAAAACGCTTACCGCAAGCTTGCGCGTAAGTACCATCCTGATCTTAACCCTAACGATACCGAAGCCAACAAAAAATTTCAACAGCTTAATGAAGCTAATGAGGTTTTAGGCGATGCTGAAAAACGCAAGAAATACGATAAATACGGCGAAAACTGGCAACACGGCGACGCTTACGACCAAGCGCGGCAACAACAACAGGGCCAGCAGCGCAGTTACGGCGGTGGTGGCGGCCAAGGTTTTGACTTTGATGGCTTTGGCAGCGGTAATGATTTTTCAGATTTTTTCCAGTCTATGTTTGGCGGAGGTGGCGGTGCAGGCAGCCGGGGAAGGCAGGCCCGTTATCGCGGCCAGGATTATAATGCCGAGCTACAGCTTAACCTTAGTCAAATAGCAGAAAGCCATAAGCAAACCATAACTGTTAACGGAAAGAACTTGCGTATTACTATACCCGCAGGCGTGGAGAACGGACAAAACTTGAAAATTGCAGGTCATGGCGGGCCGGGCACAAACGGCGGTCCGGGCGGCGATCTGTTCATTAAATTGTTAGTAAGCGATGATGCAAGGTTTAGGCGGCAGGGTGCAGACCTGTATGCCGTTGCTAAGATTGATGTTTACACGGCCGTTCTAGGTGGTGAAATAACCATAGACACACTCACCGGCAAAGTAAAGCTAAAAGTAAAACCCGAAACACAGAACGGCACAAAAGTTAAATTAAAAGGCAAGGGTTTACCAGTGTATAAAAAAGAAACTCAGCACGGCGATCTGTATATAACATACGACGTGCATATACCTACCAACCTTACCGACAAACAAAAGCAATTATTTGAAGAACTGGCTACTCTTGCAGCGCAGGAATAAGGCAGTTGCTGGCTTTAGCCCATAATATGCCGCATTATGTTTTTTATTGCGCTGTTTAACAGCAGCTTATAGTTTAAGGCAACATATTTGTTAAACCCTGTAAAGTTGTGTTCGTCTCAATAATACAAACAACGAGAGTTGAACATTTTTAACAGATAAGATTATGAAAACTTTAAAATTAGCCATAGCAACAATAGCATTAGCATTTGGATTTAAGGCTGCCGAAGCGCAGGTAAATGTAGGTATACAGATAGGTACACCCCCACCCCGCCAGGTGGTAGTAGTTAACAGGCCGGTGATAGTACGCCACAGGCCGGTGGTTTATCAAAGACAGGTAGTTTATCAAAGACCAGTAGTAATACACAGAGCGCCTGTAAGATACCGCCAGGTAGTACAATACAGACACGGTCATCGTTACTATGTTAACCAACCTTACTACGCTGCGTACAGAAGATACTAATAATAAAACAACCGAAAGCATCAGGTCCTCAAATTTTGAGGGCCTTTTGTTTTTTTATGGCCGCCGGGTTTTTGTAGAATCATTTCATCATTAAATATTTACTTTTATGTTGAATAAAAATTATGATAAGCATCGACGCCGTACGCCGGTTTGCCTTGTCGCTACCCGGCACGGAGGAATATGACCATTTTGGTAAACCCGCGTTTAGGGCCAATAAACGCACCTTCGCTACACTTTGGGTGCCCGAGCAATGCGCAATGGTAAAGCTCTCATTAATTGATCAGTCGGTTTTTTCAGCATTTGATCCCGCTGTAATATACCCGGTACCGAATAAATGGGGCCTGCATGGTTATACTTTATTTGAACTAAACGCCGTGCGCCAGGATATGCTTGAAGATGCCCTTACAACTGCCTGGCAGGCCGCTACAGAAAAACGGGTTAAAAAGAAAAAATAACCAACGTATTAATAATGATGAAAAGCAAACTCCAAATTACCTGTGCCGGCTTACTGGCAATTATTTTATGGTTGGGCATTATTCTTCAATTTTATGTTTCTATTCCAGACTACCTGGAGAAAGGCCGCACATTAGGCGGGGCAATAGTACAGCTGCTAAGCTATTTTACCATTCAAACTAACTTTTTACTGGCGCTTTTATTAACGCTGTTAATATTTAAGCCGCAATCAAAATGGGGTCGCTTTTTTGCGCAACCATACGTTATTGGTGCTATGGCGGCTTACATCACCATTGTTGGTTTAGTATATCATTTTATGCTGCGCGATCAGTTTCACCCGGTTGGGCTTTTTAAGGTAACAAGCGACATCTTCCACATTATAAGCCCAATTGCCTTTGTGCTTTTCTGGATATTTCTCATCAAAAAAACTACCATCAAATGGATAAACACGCTATGGTGGCTGGTTTATCCTTTAATTTATACCATCTATATTCTAATACGCGGAGCGCTTACTAACTACTATCCTTACAATTTTTTAGATGTGGCCCAAATAAGTTATACAGACGTGTTGTCTAACTGCGGTTTTCTGCTGGTTGGGTTTATCATTCTTAACGCGTTTTATATTTTAATAAGCCGCCTGGCTGCAAACAAAACAAACGCTTAGCTGCATTAAACCTTCAAGTTGTTTCTTAGTTTAATCAATATAAGCGTTTTTTAAAAAACGCCGCTATATCATGAAAAAGTTGATCATAAATATCGTAGCGCTTGGTGGTTTAATTATAAGCGTTGCCTATGCAGGCTGTTCCGTACATCAGCATAAAAAACATATACGCAACTACAGCAACGATCGCTATCATCATAACGGGCACAGCTCCTATGATAACGGTCGCGATCACCGGTACGCGCCACCCCGCCAGTATTAAAAATCCAGATGTTTGCCCCCTGCTTTTAAAGAAGGGGGCTTGTTTTTCATTTTACAGGTAAATTTTACATCCAGATTAGCTTTCCTTTTTTAAATTGCGGTTTAAATACATTCCCATTTATGCGCAGAGGCGGCTTCCTTCCTATCATCCTGATAATTGCAGTTATAAGTTTTCTATTTGATTGGTACGTATTCTCGGGCCTCAAAACCCTCACCAGTGATTGGAAGTCTCAAGTAGCGCGTACTTTGGTAACTTATGGGTTTCCATTACTGTCGGTTATAGTAACCATTGTGTTTTTAGTAAGCATGGGCACCATGCGCGGCACCAAAGGCATGAGCCATTTTAACGAATGGATGCTGAGTCTGTTCCTTGGCTTTTTTGTTACCAAACTGGTATTTTCAATTATTTTGGGCCTTGGCGATCTGGGCGGATTTTTTGTTGGCCTGTACAGCCTTGTTGCTGAGCCAAAAGCGTCGACACATTTTCCAAGCCGCCGTAAATTTATAAGCGAACTGGCGGTACTTATTGCCGCATTCCCGTTTTTTGGTTTTTTGTATGCGATGGTACGCGGCAAGTATGATTATAAGGTGCACCGCCAAACTATTTATTTTGATGAACTGCCCGAAGCTTTTGATGGCTTTACCATTACGCAACTGTCTGATATCCATTCGGGCAGTTTTGATAATGAGGCTGCCATGCAGAAAGGCATTGACCTGGCCCAGGCGCAAAAAAGCGACCTTTTTGTTTTTACCGGCGATTTGGTAAATAACCATTCCGACGAGATTGAGCAATATATTGATAACTTCAGCAAACTGCGTTCGCCATACGGCCAATATTCCATATTGGGTAACCATGATTATGGCGACTATGTGCAATGGGACAGCGAACAAGCTAAAGCAGCAAACCTTGATAAACTAAAACGGCATCATAAAGACCTCGGTTTTCGTTTACTTTTAAACGAAAACGTAGAGATTGAAAAGAACGGACAAAAGATATCGCTTATTGGTATAGAGAACTGGGGCAAGGGTTTTAAACAAGTAGGCGACCTTAAAAAAGCCTTGCAAGGGGTTGATAACGAAGCTTTTAAAATACTGCTTTCGCATGATCCTACACATTGGGAAGAGCAGGTACGTTACAACCCCGTTGACATTCACCTTACCTTATCGGGCCACACACATGGCGCCCAGTTTGGCGTAGAGGTGGCCGGCATAAGGTGGAGCCCGGTGCAATACCGGTATCTCGACTGGGCCGGCCTGGTTAACCAAAAAAACCGATATCTGTATGTAAACCGTGGCTTTGGTTTTTTGGCGTTTTCGGGCAGGTTAGGTATATGGCCGGAGGTTACGGTAATCACTTTAAAAAAGAAAATGGCTTAAATTTTAAGTTATCAACACCGCAACTGCTAACGATAATTTAATATTGGATTAACCTACCCACCTTAGCTTTGCATCATTATTCAAATGATGTGTTAACCCTATTGTTCTTTTTTCATTGATTAATAAGATCAGTTAATAATAAAGAGAGCAACAAAAGGCTCTCTTTATTTGTTAATGCTCTTTAAACTAACTAATTAATGAAGATACTTTACGCAATACAAGGTACTGGTAATGGCCACTTGAGCCGCTCAATGGATATTGTGCCCCTACTACAGCAAATGGGCGATGTTGACGTATTGGTAAGTGGTACCCAGGGCGATCTTAACCTTCCTTTTCCTATAAAATATAAATTTAACGGCTTCGGTTTTGTCTTCGGAAAATCCGGAGGGGTTGACTTGTGGAAATCATTTTTAAAATCGCGGTTCCGTAAATTTCTAAAAGAGATTAAGGAAGTGCCTGTTGAAAAATACGACATTGTAATTAACGATTTTGAACCCGTTTCGGCCTGGGCCTGCTACCTTGCAGACAAGCCCTGCATTGGTTTAAGCCACCAGGCCGCTGTTTTGAGCGATAACACCCCCAAAGCTGATGAAACCGATATGATAGGTAAGCTGGTGCTTAGAAATTATGCACCGGTAACAGCATCTTATGGTTTCCATTTTAAAAAGTACGATAAAAAAACCTTTACGCCGGTAATAAGGCAGCAGGTGCGCGAGCAGCATATAAGCAACAAGGGCCATTACACGGTTTATTTACCGGCCTATGATGATAAGCGGCTGATAAAGCACCTGTCGGAATTTAAACATGTGCAATGGGACGTATTCTCTAAACACAACAGTAAAACAAAGCAACACGGCAACATACTCATTCAGCCTATCAGCAATAAGGCGTTCATAAAAAGCATGGCAGAGAGCGAGGGAGTGCTTTGCGGAGCGGGATTTGAAACACCCGCCGAGGCGCTATTCATGAAAAAGAAATTATTGGTGATCCCGATGAAAAACCAGTATGAGCAGCAATTAAACGCCGCCGCTTTAAAAGATATGGGCGTACCCGTTATAAAAAGCCTGAAGCCAAAACACAGCGAAACTATTTTAAACTGGTTAAATAATGGCAGCGCCATTAAAGTAGATTATACCGACCATACCCGCGAAATATTGGACATGATATTTAAAGGGCACGGATTAATAAGTTAAGAAGAGCAGAAAATCTGAGGTGCCCGAAGGTGACTAGCTTACACTGAGGGCTATAAATATAAAAAGCCATCTACTTTCGCGGATGACCTTTTATAGCTATTTAATACCCCTATTAAAATAACCTAACGTAAATCTCGTCAATAATAAAATTAGAAACAAAGCATATTTCAATTTTATCAAAAAAAAATACTTATACGTCAGTTTTTATGGCGTAAAACGAAAACTATTTTCTTTTTGTATTAAATGGAATATTTAGGATTCCAACTTTTATAAAATAATATCATGATTCCCGGTATTCTGCCCGGTCGGCACATGGTTATTATGGCCAAATTAATTAGCCTTATTATCATATATCCTTTTTAAAATCCCTATTTTTAGCGCCTCAAAAACAGGTATCGAAAAGTATTTTTTATCGTCGGTATTTGAATAAGAAATACAAAATGAAAGTTTTAAAATTTGGCGGAACATCAGTAGGCAGCCCTGAGCGGATGAAGAAACTGCTTGATATTATTGATGCTTCGGAAAGACAGATAGTGGTGCTCTCGGCTGTATCAGGCACAACAAACAGTTTGGTAGAGATAGGCCAGGCTTATCAGGCAGGCGACAAGCAAAAAGCTGCCGTATTAATAGCTAACTTAAAAGATAAATACGAACTATTTATTAATGAGCTATTTACCACACCCGTTTTTTTGGAACAAGGTAAAGAAGTTATTGATTACCACTTATCGTTGTTAAGCGGGGTAGCTAATGATCTGTTTACATCTGTTGAGGAAAAAATAATACTGGCACAGGGCGAATTGTTGTCTACCACCTTATATCACGTTTATTTAACAGAAATTGGTGTGCCCTCGGTATTGTTGCCTGCGTTAGATTTTATGAAGATAGACGAAGACAATGAGCCCGTAGTTGAGCATATCACATTGCGCCTTACGCCTATGCTTGATGAGCACCCTGCCAATAATTTATTCATCACGCAAGGATACATCTGTCGTAACGCCTTTGGCGAGATCGATAACCTGCGCCGGGGCGGTAGCGACTATACAGCATCATTAATAGGCGCGGGCATAAACAGCGAAGAGGTGCAGATATGGACAGATATTGACGGTATGCACAATAATGATCCGCGTATTGTTAAGGGCACCTCTCCTATTGCGCAACTATCATTTGATGAAGCTGCAGAACTGGCTTACTTCGGTGCAAAAATTCTGCATCCGCAAAGCGTGTTTCCGGCACAAAAATATAAAATACCGGTACGCCTGCTCAATACCATGGACCCCGGTGCCAAGGGTACCTTAATAACGAATAGCAGCGAGAAGAACAAAATAAAATCAATTGCTGCCAAGGATGGCATTACCGCCATTAAGATCAACTCAAGCCGTATGCTGTTGGCTTATGGCTTTTTGCGCCGGGTTTTCGAGGTGTTTGAGCGCTATAAAACATCAATTGATATGATAACCACATCAGAGGTGGCCGTATCATTAAGTATAGATGATACTACCTATCTGAAGGAAATACTGGCAGAACTGGAAGCTTTTGGCAATGTGGAGGTAGATACCGATCAAACCATTATTTGTGTTGTGGGCGATTTTAGCGCCAATACACATGGCTTTGGTTCGCGCGTTTTAGAGGCCTTAAAACACCTGCCCCTACGCATGATAAGCTATGGCGGCAGTAATCATAACCTGTCTGTACTGGTTAAAACCGAAGATAAAGTGGAAGCTTTAAGAAGCCTGCATAGCAGGTTATTTTGATTTCGGATATCGGATTTACGATTTCGGATTTATTTATTAAAGTCAGTTTTTGACTTTTAAATTTTGATTTTTGACTTAATAAAATGTTTAACTCAAATACAGTTACTAGTTTTCAAAATATAGAAACACCTTTTTATTACTATAATATGGAGGTGTTGCGCCAAACTTTAACGGCTTGCCGCACGGCGTCGTCAAAATATGGTTTCCACGTACACTACGCCATGAAGGCCAACTTTAACCCAAAGGTGCTGGATATGATCCGGGAGTTTGGCTTTGGCGCAGATTGCGTTAGCGGAGGCGAAGTTAAAGCAGCAATTGAACACGGTTTTGGTAAGGAGAAGATTGTTTTTGCAGGCGTTGGAAAATCAGACAAAGAAATAAATGCGGCCCTTGATGCTGATATATTTTGCTTTAATGTTGAGTCTGTACAGGAATTAACCATTATAAACGATCTGGCTAAGGCTAAAAACAAAACTGCCGGTGTTGCCATACGTATTAACCCAAACGTTGATGCGCATACCCACCATTACATTACTACAGGCTTAGACGAAAACAAGTTCGGCATAAACACCTGGCAACTGGGCGATGTTGCAGAAACGCTGCGCGACTGCAAAAATCTGCAATTTTTAGGCATACACTTTCATATCGGCTCGCAAATAACAGACCTTGAGGTTTATCGCAGCCTGTGCATCCGCATTAACGAAATGCAAGATTGGTTTGAGGACCGTGGCTTTAAAGTAAAAATATTGAATACCGGCGGCGGCCTGGGTGTTGATTATTACCACCCCGATACCAATACCATTGCCAACTTTGAGGCTTATTTTAAAGTGTTTAAAGATTTTCTGAATGTAAAACCCGGTCAGGAGGTGCATTTTGAGTTGGGTAGAGCATTAGTGGCGCAATGTGCTTCATTAATATCGCGGGTGCTTTATGTTAAAAACGGCCAGAAAAAGAATTTCCTGGTGCTGGATGCCGGGATGACAGAATTGATGCGCCCTATGTTGTATCAGGCATACCACGAAGTGGAGAACATTAGTAGGCAGTTAGCAGTTGGCAGTGAGCAGTTGGCAGCAGGCATTGGGCAAACCACCCACTATGACGTTGTTGGCCCTATTTGCGAGAGCACAGATTGCTTCCGCAAGGATGTTGAGCTGCCAGAATCTTTCAGAGGCGATTTGATTGCCGTGCGTACCGCAGGTGCTTACGGCGAGGTTATGGCTTCGGGATATAACTTAAGGACAAGGGCCGAGAGCGTTTACTCAGCGTAAAAACATTCAGCCAGGCAACGTAAAGTCTCCCTACCGGGGGAGATTTAGAGGGGGCTGCCTAATGCCCCGTAACCACAACTCCGCTCGCCTCTACTTTGTGTTTTACAAACCTGCGGCCAATCAACAAAACCAACAGGGCTACGCATGCAGAACCAGCCATAATACCGGCCATGGGCAGCGTTGTAGGGCTGTGAAAATAGCTTACCAACATAGTGCCGAAAGACCCCAAACCTAATTGTAAAGCACCTAGCAAAGAGGAAGCTGTGCCTGCATTGTTTGAAAACGGTGCCAACGATAGCGCAGATGCATTGGGGTTGGTGGTGCCAACGCAGCACAGCATAACAAATATCATGGCTATGGTGCCCGCCAGCCCAAATACGCCGTAAATTGATCCTGTAAAAAATATTATGGAGCTAATAACCTGCACCGTTAAAGCGGCACGGGCAATTTGCTCGCTTGTGAACTTTTTAAGTAGTACATTATTTAACTGGCTTGCGCCAATAAAACCGATTGACAATCCGGCAAAGATCCACCCGTAGGTTTTAGCGCCTACTTTAAAGATCTCCATAAATACCATCGGCGAACCTGAAACGTAAACAAACAGGCCCATAAAAGAGAATGCGCCAGCCAGTGCATAGGTAAAAAACTGCGGTGTTTTGGCCACCTCCCAAAAACTGCTGATGATGGGTGCGGGTTTTAAAGATAAATTTCGGTTGGGTTTATAAGTATCGGGCAGCCACACCACGGCCGGTATTAATAACGCGCCCATAATACCTAAAATAATAAATATTAAATGCCAGTTGAATGCCGCAGTAATATAGCCGCCCACAGTTGGCGCCACCATTGGCGATGCGCCAAGCACAAGTATCAACAGGGCGAATACTTTTGCATTTTCTTCTACCGGGAAAAGATCGCGCACCATAGCCATTGATGCCACGCCCGCTACGCAACTGCCAATGGCCTGTACAAAACGCAATATAATAAGCGTTTCAATATCTGTAACCAAAAAACAACCTGCCGATGCAACTATGTAAACCGCCAGACCCACGTATAATGGGGGTTTGCGCCCAAATCTATCCAATAAGGGGCCATATAACAGCTGCCCGCCTGCCAAACCAATAAAAAAACTGGACAACGACAGCGCTACCTCGGCAGTAGTAGTGTTGAGTGATTTGGCTATATCCGGAAAACCCGGCAAATACATATCTATTGAAAAGGGCGAAAGCGCCGTTAAGCAACCTAATATCAATACAGTAAAAAAGTATTTCTTTTTCGTCATATATAAAAAACGGGTAGAACCCGCCAAAGCGGGCAAAGATCGTTTTTTTGTAGCGAGAGAATGTTGCGTTAAGGTAAATTTAATAAGTATATTTTTGACTTTTACACGTATTGCCACGCACAATTTGTATATTCTTGCCGTTATTATGTTTTACTTTCATCATCGCCGAATGTTAAAATATCCACTGCTTATTTTATTATGCACACTCCCTATGCTACTGTTTGGCCAGATATCAAGTGATCATCCTAAAAACAATAATATTATTGACACTGCTAATAAAACCGACCTTATAGATATTGCCCGTGATGTTTTTAACATTCAAAGTAAACGAACGCCAGACACAGCCGGTAAGCGTATATATTTTTCCATTTTGCCTGTTTCATCATCAAGCGCCGGGCCTAATAGAATGCTTATAACATCTACTACCGCCGGGTTTTACCTGGGTAATCCGCAAACCACTTATATAACCAACATAAACTTTACGCCTTACCTAAATTTTAACGGGCGTTACGGCTTGCCCATCCACTCCAACATCTGGACAAAAAACAACATGTTTAACATACAGGGTGATACCCGCCTGATGGTTTACCCGCAATACACCTGGGGTTTGGGCGGCGGTCAGCCAGGCGATCATAAGTATTTGGTTGATTACAAATACCTGCGGCTTTACCAGAGTATTGTTAAGCGCATAACCTCGTACCTGTATGTGGGTATAGGCTATAACCTGGATTATTATTTTGATGTTGACAGCGACAATGGCGCGCAAACCACTTTTCAGCAGTTTACAGGTTATGATTACGGCACCAAGGCAAATGAAAATTCTTCTTCATCAGGACCCAGTTTCAATATTTTGTATGATAGCCGCAATAACTCATTAAACCCCTTGCCTGGATGGTACGGCAACTTTATCTATCGTTTAAACTACAAATCATGGGGAAGCAGTAACAGCTGGAGCTCGTTATATGTAGATGTGCGCAAGTATTATTCTTTAAATTCCGGCGGCGGCAAAAAGAACATGCTGGCATTTTGGAGCTATTACTGGACCAGCCTGAGCCCGCTTACCCCCTACCTCAATCTGCCTGCCATTGGTATGGAGCCCAACCAGCGTTCGGGTCGTGGTATTGATCAAAACCGCTACAGGGGCAAAGCCCTGCTCTACTTTGAGGCAGAATACCGGCGCGATATTACCCAAAATGGGTTGCTTGGCTTTGTAGTTTTTGCCAACTTAAATTCGGCAAGTGAGGTAAACACCCGGCAGTTTAAATATTGGAACCCCGCTGCCGGTGGCGGCATGCGTATAAAGTTTAATAAAAAGTCTGATACCAATATAGGGCTTGATTATGGTATAAGCCAGGGGCGTAAATCTTTAATGCTTAGTGTGGGCGAAGCATTTTAGCGATGATTGCCGGGTTTTTTCTATTTGTTATTATTAACATAAATAAACTAAATTGCTTAAGTAATGCCAGTATTTTTTGAGCATTTATAATGCGAGAAAAATAACTACTTTTGGGGCGCTATTTATATACAAGCATATTTTTTCTGACGCGTATATTTTTAAAAAAACTTCAGTTAAATTTTGTTAGATTTTCCCGGAACATTTAAGGAAACACATGTCCAAACGTATATTAATTTTAGATGACAACCAGGACATTCTGGATATTGTTCACGAGACTTTATCTTATGAAAAGTTTGATGTCAAAAGTACTTCGGAGAGTGCCGACGTTATTCCGCTTTTAGAGCAATTCTCCCCCAACCTGGTGATATTGGATTACCGGGTAGCAGGTACTAATGGCGGTGAACTTTGCAGGCAAATAAAATTGCACCCCCAGTATAAGCATGTACCGGTAATTATTTTCTCTGCCTACGTTAATCATGCCGACGAGTTGTTCGCTTACGGCTGCGACGCCATTATTAACAAACCGTTTGATCTTACCGAACTGGTAGAAAAAGTAAACAATCTTATAAAATAATTAAAAAGCATCCGCTTTTTAAAACAAAATTATCCCTTGCTATGTAATTGTAATTAAGCGTATATTAGTGTATGTTTACAATACAAACTTGCTTTTTAATCATCATATCATAGTTTAATGAAAATTTTTGTAGCACGGCTGCCCTATCAATATCAGGAAGCCCAAATTACAGAGTTGTTTGCCACTTACGGTACGGTAAACTCTGTTAACCTTATTATGGACCGGGAAACAGGCAGAAGCAAGTGTTTTGCGTTTGTTGAAATGCCCGACAGTACAGAAGCCAACAATGCAATTGCGGAATTAAACGAACGCAAGGTGCTGGACAAAAACATTGCTGTTAGCGAGGCGCGCGAAAAAGAAAAACCCGCGGGCGGTTTCGGCGGTGGCAACCGTGGTTTCCGTGGTGGTAATGATAGCGGCGGTGGCGGCGGCTATAAAAAGTATGGTAATGACGACAAGCGCAGCGGAGGCGGCAACAGTAACTACCGCGACAGAAATAGCGGCGGTGGCGACAGACGCGGAGGTGGCGGCGGCGGTAATTATCGCGACCGCAATAGTGGAGAATCTGACTATTAACGATAATTTTTAAGAAAATATAAATGAGCCGACGTTACCCTGCGTTGGCTTTTTTTATGTGTAATTTTTTAGATACTTTTATTGCACAAACATCCAATAAACTCTATGAAATATAAATCCCTTATCCTCGGCCTTTTATTTTTTGTTGCCCAAAACTTAACAGCGCAAACAAACAATGCCTGGAAACAGGCCACATCGGCAGGTTATACCTATAAATATGTTACCGGCGACCCTACCAATTCGCGCTTTTACACGCTAAAAAACGGGTTAACTGTAATATTAAGCCCCACCAAAAAAGAGCCCCGCGTACAAACCTATATAGCCGTAAAAGCCGGGAGCAAAACCGACCCTGCCGACCATACCGGCCTGGCGCATTACCTGGAGCACATGCTTTTTAAAGGCACAGATAAATTTGGATCGCTTAACTGGGAAAAAGAAAAGCCGTTGCTTACAAAAGTTGATGTTTTGTATGAGCAGTATAACAATAGTAAGGACGAAGCAAAACGCAAGGAGATATATAAAGAGATTGACAAGGCATCGGGCGAAGCAGCAAAGTTTGCCATTGCTAACGAATATGATAAAATGATGGCTGCCATGGGTGGCCAAAACAGTAATGCATTTACATCATTTGAGCAAACTGTTTATACCGAAGATATACCCGCTAACGCCGTTGATAAGTTTTTAAAAGTACAGGCAGAGCGCTTTAGAAACCCGATACTCCGTATTTTCCATACCGAACTGGAAGCGGTATACGAAGAAAAGAACCGCACGCTTGATGATGATGGCCGCAAGGTTAGCGAGGCCATGTTTAAAACACTGTTCCCCAATAATAATTATGGTAAGCAAACTACCATAGGTACTGTTGAACACTTAAAAAATCCGTCGCTGGTTGCAATCCGCAGGTATTATCATGATTATTACGTGCCCAATAATATCGGTGTTATTCTTTCCGGCGATTTTAACCCTGATGCAGTGATCAAAAAAATAGATGTTGCTTTTAGCTATCTAAAATCAAAACCAACCCCACCCTACAAATTTGATGCGGAACAAGCTATAACTGTACCTGTAAAAACTGATATATATGGCCCCAATGCCGAGAGTGTTACCCTGGCCTTCCGCTTTCCGGGTGCCAACACCCGCGATGCACGTTTGCTTGATCTGGTTGGATCAATGCTTACCAACGGAAAAGCCGGGCTATTTGATCTTGATTTGATAAAAAAACAAAAATTACTGAGCGCAAGTGCAAGTAGTTATACTTTGAAGGATTATGGTGTGCTTATGCTGCGCGGCAACCCTGTTAAAGGGCAATCATTAGATGAAGTGCGCGACCTTATGCTGGCCGAAATTGCCAAGCTACGTAACGGCGAATTCTCTGATGATCTGATCCTTTCTATTGTTAATAACGAGAAGAAAAGACTTATCCAACAAAATGAAAGCTATTCGTCAAGAGCCGATGACCTGATGAGTGCCTTTACATCAGGCGTTGACTGGAAAAACGTGGTTGGATTAGTAAAAGAGCTTTCGGCCGTAACAAAACCACAAATAGTTGCTTTTGCCAATAAATACCTTAGCAATCAAAACTATGTAATAGTTTACAAACACCAGGGCGAAGACAAAAACATAGTGAAGGTAGATAAGCCCGCCATTACGCCGGTTGATGTAAATTCAGCAGCGCAGTCGCCGTTCCTTAAACAAGTTCTGGCAATGCCGGTAAGCAATATTAAGCCGGTTTGGGTAGATTATCAAAAAGATATTCAACGCGCAAAAGCGGGCAATCTTGATGTGTTGGCCGTTAAAAATACTTCTAACAGTTTGTTCAGATTATATTACCGTTATGAAATGGGTAGCTGGAACAATAAACTATTGCCTATAGCTGCCCAATACCTACAGTTTTTAGGTACCGGTACTAAAACGTCTGAAGATTTTAGTAAGGCCTTTTATAAACTTGCATCATCCTACAGCATAAGCGCAGGGTCAGAATTAACCACGGTAAGCTTTAGCGGCTTGCAGGAAAACTTTGCCGCTACTGTTAACCTTTATGAAGATCTGCTGGCTAACTGCAAGCCCGACGAGGAAGCGTTGGCAAGTTTAAAGGCGAGGATAAAACGCTCGCGAGAGAACTCTAAAATAAACAAATCGGCTATTATGCAGGGGCTGATGAGTTATGCGCAGTACGGCCCTGTTAACCCGTACAACTACGGCCTTACTAATGATGAACTTGACGCGTTAAAATCAGAAGACCTGATAAAAGTACTGCACAACCTTAATAACTATAACCACATAGTACTTTACTACGGGCCTAAAACCGCTGCAGAGGCTGGAACAGAAGTGGCTGCCTTGCACAAAGTACCCGCCAACTTTACGCCCTACCCTGCCGCAGTTAACTTTACGCGTGTTGCAAATACCGAGAACAAAGTGCTTTTTGCCAATTATGATATGGTACAGGCCGAAATATACTGGATACGTAATGGAGAAAAGTACAACCCATCAATAGAGCCAAGTGTTGAAGTGTTTAACAATTATTTTGGTACGGGTGGCTTCACTTCTATAGTGTTGCAGGATCTGCGCGAATCAAAAGCGTTGGCGTACTCAACTTTTGCACAATATGTTACACCAAGTAAAAAAGAGGACCGCGACTTTTTTGCGGCGTATATTGGTGCACAAGCCGATAAGCTGAACGAAGCGATTAAGGGCATGAATGATCTGCTTACTGTTTTGCCTCAATCAAATGATGGCGTAACGCTTGCCAAGGATAATGTACGTAAGTCTATTGAAACCGAGCGCATTACAGAGGATGGTATTATAATGAGCTATTTGGCTTCAAAACGGCTGGGCCTGGATCATGACCAGCGCAAGGATATTTTTGAAAGCCTGGATAAAATGAGTTTTGCAGATCTGAAAGCTTTTTATGATGCCAACATACAGAGCAAACCTTACACTTATTGCATAGTTGCGTCTGACAAAAAAGTGAGTGAAGATGACCTGAAAAAGTACGGTACACTTATAAAACCTGATTTAAATCAGATATTTGGTTTTTAGGTCAGTTGGTGTAAACAGAAGGAAGACACCAATTCGCTTACTTATTATTAACAAAAAAAATATCGTTCTAATACAATTGAATAAATTAATAGTCAATCAACTAATAAAATCGTTATAAAACATAAAATTGGTACAGCAATTGCTTGTGTAACAAAAAGTAATTTACTGTACCTTTTTTATAATTTTAATACAATGAGACGGATTTTAGTGGTTGATGATGACAGGGATATTCTGGACGTAATACAATTTATTTTGGAAGATTCGGGTTATACTGTTGAAACGCTAAGCAACGGCAATTTTTTATTTGATAAACTGAGGTCTTTTAAGCCGGACCTTGTTATACTGGATATTATGTTGGGCAATATGGATGGCCGCGAATTATGCCGCGATATTAAAACCAATGTTGAAACGTATGCCACCCCGGTTATTATGATATCTGCCAGCCACGCGCTTGCTGATATAAATTCGCCTAAAGGCAAACCTGATGATTTTATAGCCAAACCGTTTGATATAGATGCCCTGTTAAGTTGCGTACAAAGGCAAATAGTGGCGTAAAACATTGATAATTAATTACAATTAATCGGTACCCGTTACAGGTACCAATCTTATTCGCGCTGGCTAGTCAATTCAGGCAACTCTCCCAAATTTTTCCACATTTATACCATCTCAAAATATACTACGTTTAAAAACTAATTTTCCACAGGTGTTAATTACTTGTGTGGAAAGTAGCTTTTTGAATACTTAAATTGCAGAACTTTTAGGCCGCGCTTATGATAAAATTAAAATACTATCTGTTTCCTCTATTCATAATCGCTGCACCTGCATTAGCTCAACAAAACCCTTCATCGCAACTTTATAGCAGCTATCACGCTGCAAAACGATTGCTTGATGATGGAAAGTACGTTGCCGCAGCGCAGCAATATCAACTGGTAAAAAACCTTGCGTTAAAAACCTCTAACCAATCAAAGTTTGAGTCTGATCTATCGCTGATAGAAGAGAGTTCTGAATATTACCTCGCGCTTTGCGCACTTGAGCTGAATAATGATGATGCTGAAAGCCTCTTCTTAAAATTCATTAAAGATCATCCGGAGAATACCCTTACTAAATTTGCCTTTTATCAGATAGGTCGCTCCTATTCAAAACAGGGCAAACATCAGGAAACCCTTAAATGGTTTGATAAAATTAATGCCAATGAACTTACCGGCCCTGAGAATAACGAATATAAGTTCCGTAAGGGATATGCATACTTTTCGTTAAATGATTATAAAAACGCGCAGCAGCTTTTTGGCGAAGTAAAAAATAAGCGCTCTGCATTTACTGATGATGCTATTTATTATTTTGCATACATAGCCTACTTAAATAAGGATTATCACCTGGCACTGGCAAATTTCGAGAAATTAAAAAATTCAAAAAAATACGAGAATAGCTACCCTTATTTTATAACAGCCGTTTATTTTCTGGATAAGCGTTATGACGATGTGATTAACTACGCCGTGCCTATTTTAAACCGCACCCGCCAGCAAAATGAGACCGAGATGCTGCGCATTATAGGCGCTTCGTATTTTGCAAAAAGCGATTACGACAATGCGGTAAATTACTACAGCAGGTTTGAGGATAAAGATCTGGGTAAAACCCAAAACACGCAGGATAGCTACCAAATGGGTTACGCCTACTATAAGGTGGGCAATTTTGCCAAGGCAGCCACCGAATTAGAAAAGCTTGTTAGTGATAATGATGTGTATGCCCAAAACGGAAATTACACTTTGGGCGAGGTTTTTCTGAAAATGAATAACAAGGAAAGTGCGCGCAACGCCTTTTTGGCTGCATCAAAACTAAACTTTGACAGGCAGTTGCAGGAAGACGCGCTTTATGAGTATGCCAAGCTATCATACGACCTTGATTTTTATACGCAAGCCTTAGATGCCACCCGCGCTTACCTTAAAAACTATCCAAATTCAACACGTAATACCGAGATGAAGGTACTTTTGGGGCAGGTGCTTTTAAACTCGCGCAATTATAAAGAAGCAGTTGAGATTTTGGAGCCTATTCCTAATAAATCCGAAAGCGCCAAAATAGCCTACCAAAAGGTTACTTATTATCGTGGCCTTGAGTTTTACAATGAACGCGCCTTTGAGAACGCCATAGGCATTTTTCTGCGTTCGCTTCAAAACCCTGTTGATGCAAATATAAAAGCGTTAACCACCTACTGGATGGCCGAGGCCATGTACGAGGTGCGCAAATACGGCGAATCTGTAGAGAACTTTGAAAAGTTTTTACAGATGCCCGAAGCTGCCGAAACAAATGTTGCCAACTATGCTAATTATGCAATGGCCTATGCGGCTTTTTACGACGAAAAGTATAGCAAAGCCGCGCAGTTTTTTGAACGCTTTTTAAAAGGTGAAGAAAAAGACCAAAACAGCATTAATGATGCCGTTACCCGTATTGGCGACAGCTATTTTGTGTTGAAAAGCTATGGCAAAGCCCTTGATTATTACAACCGTATAATTGACCAAAAAAGCAAGGGGCAAGATTATGCGCTCTTTCAGCGGGGAATGATACAAGGCTTGCAGGGTAACCCGGATGCCAAAATAACTACGCTTAAAGAAGTGTTGGCAACGTTCCCCAATTCTGATTATGCGGATGATGCTGATTTTGAAATAGCCTATACCTACTTTGTTAAAAATGATGGCGCTACAGCTAAAACTGCACTACAGGCCATGATACAAAAATATCCGCGTAGCAGTTACATACCACGGGCCCTGGCTACCATTGGTTTGATAGACTATAACGCGGGTGATGACATGGCGGCAGTTGATGCCTTTAAACAGGTAGTGAAGGATTACCCGTCGGCAGATGAGGCCAAACAGGCGCTGAAACAAATTGAAAAGATTTATACCGATAAAGGCGACGGGCAAACGTTTATTAACTATGCAGTTACTACCCCCATTGGCAATTACACAACTGCCGAGCAGGAAAACATTATGATGTCTGCCGCTAATAACCTATATGTACGCGGCGATTGGGCCGGAGCTGTTGCAGCGGTGAACGCCTATTTTGATAAATTTAACAGCAAGCCGATATATGAAAAACAAGCCCGGTTTACCCGTGCGCAGAGTTTGGTTAATCTTAGCCGCTATGACGAAGCCGTGGCCGATTATAATATAATTTTAAACGATTGGACAAGTGCTTATACCGAGCAATCGCTCATCAGCATGGCCAAGCTTTATATGGTGCAGAAAAAATGGAACGACGCGGTGGTTTTCCTGAAAAAGCTTGAAATAACATCAGAATACAAAGCCGACTATACTTTTGCCATTAACAACCTGATGCTGTGCTACTCGCAAATGCGTATGCCCGAGGACGTGGTAAACTATGTGGAGTTGGTGCGCGAGAACGAAAAAACATCGCAGGAAGATAAATTTAAAACCGGGCTTTACGCCGGTTATGCTTACCTGCAACTGGCCGATACTACAACCGCGCTTAAAGAATTTACTTACACCGCCGATAATACAAAAACCATATCGGCAGCAGAAGCAAGGTACAACATCGCCATTGTGCAATACTTAAAACGCCAGTATAAAGTATCGCAAAAAACCTGTTTTGATTTGGTTAAAGATCTGCCAAATTATGATTACTGGGTGGCTAAAACCTATATTTTACTGGCTGATAACTATGTTGGGCTTAAAGACACGTTCCAGGCCAAAGCTACCCTGCAAAGCATAATTGATAATTATAAAGGCGATGATGATATTCTGACAACGGCCCGCCAAAAGCTGGATAAGCTATCGCCGCAAAAAAGAAGCACCGGAACCACCACGCAACAGGATAGCACCCGCAAACAATAAACAAGGTAATAAGTAAATACACGAACCACGAGCGATGAAATTGAGATACATACTTACCCTGCTTACCGTAATAATGGTGCTTTGCTTTACTTTGGCTGCCGAGGCGCAAAAAAAGCCTGCACCAAAAAAAGCTTCGCCAACAAAAAAAGCCGATGCGCAAACTATAGGCGATGCTGTATCAAAAGTTAAAGTTGATACCACAGGGAAAGGTGGTACCGGTAATACTGCCCAGCCCAACGGCGGCAGCCTTTCTGAAGAAATTGTAATTACTACGGCGTATAAACCCGTTTTGGCTGATGCTGTTAAATTGCGCCGCAACCCCGATATGGAAGATAAGGCCCCATTTAAGGCACCACTTACCTACACCCCTATTGATAAGCGCTTAGAGCGAAATACGGATATAAAACAACTGAACGCCATGCGCATGCCCGCCGAAGTTGACTCTATCCCAACAAACAATTACGTACGTGCCGGTTTGGGCAGCCTTAAAACTACCTTCGCCGAAGGCTATTTTGGTAACGGCAGAGACCAGGCTTTACAGGTAGCAGGTTACTTTAAACACTTTGGGCAAAGCGGTACTGCCTTTGCAAAACAAAATACCATGAGCAATCAGATTGGTGTGTTTGGTAAAAGCATTGGCAGTGTAAACTCTTTAAGCGGTCGCGTTGATTTTAGCAACCGTAGCAATAATTTTTTTGGTTATAACCCTAATGATCCGCCTCCGGCAAGTTTATTTACCCCTTCCGGCCAGTATTTTAATACCATAAGCGCCGAAGGCGAACTGGCTAAAAATTACCGCGATGTAGATAATGATTTTACCTATGCTGTAAAGCTACAGGGTTATAGTTTTGCCGACAAATACAAAGCGCGCGAGAGTAATATTGCCATTTCGGGTTTTCTTAACCAAACTATTAAACAGTTTTACGCCGGTGCAAGCGCTTCGCTTGATCTGACTACGCAAAAAGATGACTTATACTCCATCAACAACAGCATAGCGCGGGTAAACCCGTACATAAAATTTCAGGGTACAAATTATAAAATAGATGCAGGTGTAACGCTGGCCACAGAGTTTGGCTTTTCATCGCGCTTTTATGTATTTCCGGCGGCCAAAGCCGAGTTACAGGTTATACCAAAATATGTTCGCCTGTTTGTTGAGGCCAAAGGTGATATCAATAAATCAACTTTCAGAAATTTTTACGCTACTAATCCATTCCTTGGGCCAAATGTCGACATCCGCAACTCTGTTGATGAGTTGGATATAAGCGCCGGTTTAAAAGGCACCTTATTACCGGGCTTAAACTTTAAAGGCACTATATACCGCAACAGTGTTAAGAACATGGCTTTATTGGTAAACGATTTCAACATAGCGCAGGGATACAACAAATTTAAGGTGATATATGATAACGGCACAGCCCGTGTTAGCGGCTTTACAGGCGAACTTGATTATAAGGCAACGGAAGACTTAAACATATTTGGCCGTGCCGAGTTTGTTGACTATCAGTTAGCTTCAGAAAAAACAGCCTGGAATTTGCCCAAATTTAAGCTTACAGGCGGTGCATCTATCCGCATTAATGATAAGGTGATAATAAATGGCACTATTTTATACAGGGGCGAAACTTATGACCCCTATGCAAGCGCCACCATGCTGGCAGTCGGTACTACAAAATCTACCTTAGGCGCGTTTGCAGATCTTAGCGGCGGTGTAGAATATAAAGTGACAAAAAAGATATCCATATTTGGCCAGGTTAATAATATCCTGAACGCTAACAGTCAAAACTGGCTATATTATCCTAACTACGGATTTAATATATTTGGCGGTGCCAGCTACAGCTTTTAAGTTGTAGGGCGGCTTTGTTTTGATGTTATGCGATTAACCCTTACTTTTAGTGCATGGATGTAGGTTTTTATTTGGGCGAGCTGCTGATGCAAAAAGGTGAAGTAAGCGTTCCCGGCTTGGGAAGCTTTTTGCAGGTGCGCATGAGTGCTTACTATAATGAGAGCGATGCACTATTTTATCCTCCTTTTAATAAAGTACATTTTGAGCCAAAGACTGATGTAGAAAGTTCAGAACTGGCAGAATACCTGGCCGGTAAAAAGGGTATCTCAATAGCCTCAGCTAAATACTTTATTGAAAAATATATTGGTAACCTGCGCCAGCAGGCAACAGTGGCCGATGTAGCCTTGGGCAACATGGGTGTATTTTTTGCAGATGGAGTAGCGCTTACTTTCAAACCGAATGATAAGCTAAGCAATGATGCGGATTTTTATGCTTACGCGCCTGTTAAAATTAGCAAGGCCAATGCAATTGCTGCATATACCGAGCCGGAAACCCTATCTGATGTAGTATTATATCCAAGGCCAAAATCAGAGCCGGCGGAAGTTGAAGAGGATTTTATTGAACCTGTTGCAGAAAAAAACATTGAACATACCGCGGCATCAACTTATGATGAAGGTTTTCTTGATCTGCCGGAAGAAGAGGAAGAAAGCCGCGGGCCTTTGCGTGCCATATTAATATCGTTTGTTGTAGTTGCCGTTTTAGCGCTTGGCGTTTTTGCACTTTACAGATACCAGCCCGCTACTTTTGATAAACTGCAGTTCTGGAAAAACAATAAGCCCGCAGCACCTGTTAAAATCACGCCGAAACTAGTTATAGCACCCAAACCCGATAGTTTGAATACTGACAGTGCTAAAAAACCGTTGAATGATTCTGCAAGGGCGGCAACAGCAGATACCCTTGCCAAGCAGCGGTTTGAATTAATTACCGGCAAAGGCTTCAAAAACTTATGGGGAGCTAACGAGGCTGTAAAAAAATACAAGGCTATGGGTTTGCAAAACGCCAAGCTGGCAGAGCTTGTACCCGGACGACTTATTAAAGTTTCGTTAGGCTCTTTTAATACATTAGCCGAAAGCGAGAGCCTTAAATTACAGCTTATAAAAGGGGGCAAGCTAAGCAAGGGTGCTTACTCCATGCCGATACCTAACAAAACAACAACCAAAAATACAACTAACTAATTATAATGCAGGCAGTTACAGACACCATTAGCCAATTAACAGACACGGCAAACCGCGCCGCCCAACAATTAGCAACAGCACCACCCCAGGACCTACGCTTTGGCGACCTTTTACTAAAAGGCGGTTGGGTTATGCTGCCAATTGGAATACTAGCAGTATTGGGTTTGATTATATTTTTTGAGCGTTACTTTACCATTCGCAAAGCGGGAAAAAACGAGTCGCAGTTAATGCAGCAGGTACGTGGCAGTGTATTGTCCGGTAATCTTGATTCGGCCATAGCCATATCCCGTAACAGCAATACTCCGCTTGGGCGTATGTTGCAAAAAGGTTTATTACGAATTGGTCGACCGATAAAAGACATTGAAGGCGCAATAGAGAATATTGGCAAACTGGAGGTATCAAAGCTCGAAAAAAACATAGGCATTTTAGGTATTATAGCAGGTATAGCCCCAATGCTGGGATTTTTGGGTACCATAGCAGGTGTAATTAAGATATTTTTTGATATATCTCAGTCAGGCGATATCAGTATCGGTACTATTTCCGGCGGGTTATATGTAAAGATGATAACATCCGCCGCCGGTTTATTTGTGGGGATGATAGCCTATGTATGCTACCACATATTAAATATGATGGTGGATAAAGTGATATTAAAATTGGAAACTGATGCTATCGAATTTATTGATCTGTTAGAGGAGCCCAGCAAATGAAACTAAGACAAAGAAGAAGAGCTTCTGCCGACGTACATACTTCGGCCATGAACGATATTATGTTCTTTCTGCTTCTGTTTTTTCTTATTGCATCAACGGTGGCCAATCCTAATGTTATTAAGTTAAGCCTTCCTAAATCATCCAGCGGAAAATCCATATCAAAAAAAACAATAGTGATATCCATAACACAGGACTTGAAATACTATGTAGAGAAAAAGGAAACACCGATTGCCAATTTAAGCAGCACATTAGAAGCATACAAAAAAATAGCAGAAGAAGTGACGATTGTTTTATACGTTGAAAAAACGGTATCTATACAAGATGTGGTGCAGGTGATGGATGTAGCACAAAAATTAAACATAAAACTGGTTTTGGCAACAGAACCGAAGGCTTAGTAATTAGTTGATAGGCAATTAGTGGATTAGTTATAAAATAACCAACGACTACTGACCGATGACAAATGACCAATGACAACTGACTAGTGACCAATGACCAACTACGAAGAAAATAATTACCCCAAAGCATTTATAGCCACCGGCATTATTATGGCGGTGCTTATTGCCGCGTGTTATTTTATTATTTTTGGCACACCGCCCCTGCCAGAGAATGGTACCGGTGGCATATTAGTAAATTACGGAACGGTTGATGAAGGCATGGGCAGCGATTACATGAGCACAGATGAGCCATCAGTTGCCGAAAATGCTAACAACACAAAACCTGATAAGGTTACTGATGCCAAACCTACAGAAGAAAAAAGCGTAACCGAAAGCAGCGACAAAAATGTGGTGACGCAAAACAGCGAAGATGCGCCCGAAGTTGCTGCTAATACCAAAAAAACAAGCAGCACAGTAGCTACACAGCCCACCAAAACCGAGACCAAACCAACAGTTAACCAAAACGCGCTATATAAAGGGAAAACCAACAATGGCGTTGGCGAAGGTGATGGCAACGGTAACGCCCCAGGCAACCAGGGAAAACCGACCGGAAGTACACTTACCAATAATTACGATGGTACAGGCTCCGGCAATGGCGGTAACCTTAGTATGGCGCAGCGTAGTTTTACCTCAAGGCCAATTGTAACCTATAACGGCAGGCAAACAGGCAGAGTTGTGGTTCAACTGCGCGTTGACAAAAATGGTAGCGTTGTGGAAGCCACAGCAGGCGCACGGGGCACTACTATTGTCGATCCAGCATTGCTGAAAAAGTGTGAAGACGCCGTTCGTAACTCACGACTCAATGCGCTTGAAAATGCCCAGGAGTTACAGGAGGGTGTTGTAACGTTTATGTTTAAGGCACAGTAGGGGTTGGTTGGTTCATGGTTCTTAGTTCGTTGTTCATAGATTATAGGCCATAGCTTTATTCACATTTTTTTACCGATAAAAATCTTGGAATGGAAGCACCTTCGCACCGCCCCGCTCCCGCAAGCGTCCCGCTTGTGGCAAAGCGATAGGTAACGGGTATTCTATTTAAAACGGATTATATATATTTAAGGCATGAGCCGCAATTATAAATTTCGTAACCCCTGCTCCCGCAAGCGTCCCGCTTGTGGCAAAGCGATAGGTAACGGGTATTCTATTTAAAACGGATTATATATATTTAAGGCATGAGCCGCAATTATAAATTTCGTAACCCCTGCTCCCGCAAGCGTCCCGCTTGTGGCAAAGCGATAGGTAACGGGTATTCTATTTAAAACGGATTATATATATTTAAGGCATGAGCCGCAATTATAAATTTCGTAACCCTGAGGGTTTATACTTTATAAGCTTTGCTGTTGTATTTTGGATAGACGTGTTTGTAAGACGCATTTATTTTGATTGTATAGTTGAAAACCTGAACAAGTGCATTGATAATAAAGGGATGGAAATATATGCATGGTGTATTATGCCAAGCCATTTACATTTGGTTTTTAAATCGAATATTCAAAAACCTGATGAATTATGCGGGATTTTAAATCGTATACATCCAAACAACTTATAGCACTAATTGAAGATAACATATTGGAGAGCAGGCGCGAATGGCTGTTGAACTCGTTTAAAAAAGCAGCTTCAGCAAACTCCAACAACACAAAAAATCAGTTTTGGCAACAGGATAATCATCCGATAGAATTATGGAGCCCGGCTGCGATGCAACAAAAGATTGATTACACGCATAATAATCCGGTTGAAGCAGGATTTGTTGAAATAGCAAGTGAATATTTGTACAGCAGTGCACGCGACTATTGCGGAATAAAAGGATTAGTAAAAATTGTTGACGATATAATCATTGCGTTGCCACAAGCGGGACGCTTGCGGTAGCGAATTATGAGCCATAGCTTTTATTCACAGTTTTTTACTGCTACGATATTGGAATGGAACCACCTTTGCCCCGCGCATCAGTTGTTGGTCATAACACACAACAAGGGCCACGCGCGGTAACACCAACATGGGCAAGAGTTAAATATGGTTGGAATTTAATGTATCCTAAGAAATGAGTCTGAAAAAATTTATAATTATTTTTCTAGCGCTAGACATAATTATTTTTTTGATTGTGCTTATTTTGAATCACGAAGTTAAAGGCTTACCAACCATCGTATTCATTAGGTTATTTTTTGTAGGCAGCCCGATAATCTGTCTGAGTTACAGTATTAAAACGTTCCTTTCACAAGATAAATACAGAATATTGCTCATTACATTTATTCTGACTTATATATTGGAGATTTCATTTTTATCGGTGTTAAGTGCAGAACCCTCGACATTTTTTCAGAAGTTTATATTCTTTCAATCGAATTTAGAAGTTGTTGTCACGATGATTTTACCCTATGTGGTCAGCTTTTTGATTACGATAATTATCGATAGATTAACTCAATATAAATAGGGATCAAAGCTGTTAGCAACATAATCTTTGCCGCCGTTGGTGTTCGGCACGTCCACCGAAATTGGAACGGAAGCATCTTTACCCGGCGCTTCGGTCGTTGGTCATAAGACACTACAATCGCCACAGTGCTGGAACTCCAGCATAGGCAAGAGAAATTCTTTTACAACGATAGCCCGCTATTTATATAGTTCGAAGAGATTTCTCTTTCGCGCCACTACACACGCGGCCCATGTCCCGAACTCCTGTTTACTTATTCACCACTGCCCAATACGCTTTTTTGCGTTGCCCGTTAACGTCAAACAACAAGGGGTAGGCTTTACGTATTGTCCGTGGACTGGTTTGTGAAGCCGCGGCACCGCCGGTGCCGCGGCCGTCTAACCAGCTGCCTCTATCAGATACATTCCAAAATGTTATACTGCTGATATGTTTTTTATACTCTTTCAGAATGTCAAATATCATTTTATATTGCGCTACCTGCCTTGCCTCTATTTCGGGTGTATAACCCGGATCAACATCAGGTGTTGCAACTACAGGGCGTGTGGCTGCGGAAGCAGCACCACTTGGAGGAGGTCCGGATGGCCTTTGAGGTACACGTACGTCAACATCTACTTCTGTAAATTGCACATCTAAACCTAATGAAATTATTTGATCTAAGGCAGTACGCAATTGTGATGCAGTAGGAATATTTAAGGTCCAGTGTCCCTGGAAACCTACCCCATCTATTGGTACCCCATTATCTTTTAACCGTTTTACCACCTTAAAAATTTTCTCTCGTTTTGCCGGGCGCTCGCTGCTGTAATCATTATAGTACAATTTAGCTTTAGGGTCGGCTTCATGTGCAAACCTAAAAGCGGCATCTATAAACTCAGGGCTTTGGAATATATCCCAAAATTGGCTAGGTTTCTGGGTTTTAGTTGTGCCTGTGCGATAAATAATTGTTGAATCCTGCGTATCATCAATAGCCTCATTCACTACATCCCAGGCATATATTTTGCCTTTATAGCGGCCTGCCACCGCAAATATGTGATCCTTTAAACGTTTTAATAACAGCTCTTTGCTGGCTGGTTTGCCATCAGGTCCAACAAACATCCATTCGGCGGCCTGTGTATGCCAAAGTAAATTGTGGCCACGTATTTTTATTTTATGCCGTTCTGCAAAAGCGACAATCTTATCAGCGTTTTCCCATTTGTAAGTATCTTCTGTCGGGTGGATAATGCCCATCTTCATATCATTCTCAGCTGTTACACTGTTAAACTCCTTAATTATCAAAGCAGAGTCTTGCTGTAGTGATCGGGAACCCACTGCTACCCCAATCAGGAAATCATTTTTAAAGTAGTCCTTCAAGCCCTTGTTCAGATCAGTCTGCGGTGTAGTGTTGGGCGTGGTGTTTGCCGCGGTTGAAGCTACCGGGCTCACTTTAGGCGAGCATTGGATATTACATAATACCGTTGCAACGGCAGCTGCAGCAAGTGCTATATTCTTCCTGCTAATATTAAATAAATATTTGTTCATGGTTTATACTGCTTATTTGTATTTATGTTAAAACAGGCTTTCTTATTAATTATTCACCACTGCCCAATACGCTTTTTTGCGTTGCCCGTTAACGTCAAATAAAAGCGGATAGGCTTTAAGCATCATGGGTGTGGCAGGTTTCAGATCGCCTGCCGAACCACCGCCACGGCTATCTAACCAGCTTCCTCTATCAGAAACGTTCCAGAAAGTAACAGCTTTTATGTTCTTTTTATACGCCCGCAATATGTCAAATATCTCTTTATACTTTACTACTTGTCTGGCTTCCAATTCAGGTGTAAAGCCAGGATCAACAGGTGGCGTTGTTGGCGCGGGAGCACCTAACGGCCTTGGATGTATGGTTAGGTCCAGTTCGGTGATTTGTACTTCCAACCCTAACGAAACGATTTCATCTAAAGCCGTACGCAGTTGCGTAGCCGTTGGATAATCTAACGACCAATGCGCCTGGAAACCTACCCCATCAATGGGCACCCCGTTAGCTTTTAGTCTTTTCATTAGTTTAAATATCTTCTCGCGTTTAACCTCGCGCTCGCTGTTAAATTCGTTATAATATAATTTAGCTGTAGGGTCTGCTTCATGCGCAAAACGGAAGGCGGCATCTATATACTCAGGCCCGTCAAATATCTCCAGCCATTTGGTTTTCCGGTACATTATGCTTGGGTCCTGGCTATCGTCAATCGCTTCGTTCACCACATCCCATGAATAAAATTTTCCTTTGTAACGACCCATAACCGCAAATATGTGGTCTTTTAAACGCTTTAATACCAGTTCTTTACTTGCCTGTTTCCCATCAGGTCCTATAAACATCCATTCAGCATTCTGCGTATGCCAAAGTAAATTATGGCCGCGTATGTTTATTTTATGGCGTTCTGCAAATGCAACAATATCATCAGCGTTTTTCCAGTTATAAGTATCTTCTTTGGGGTGTATAATACCCACTTTCATATCATTTTCGGCGGTTACACTATTAAATTCTTTTATTATTAATGCAGAATCTGTTCTGATAGATCTGGCGCCAACTGCTACTCCAACCAGGAAATCACTTTTAAAATAATCTTTCAGGCCCTTACTTAGATCAGCTTGCGGTGTTGTATTGGGTGCAGCCGAGACTGCGGAGCTTAATTTTGGTGAACATTGTACGTAGCAGCATGCAATTGCAACTGCCGCCGCAACAAGGACAATACTCTTCCTGCTATTTGTAAAAAAATACTTATTCATGCTTAATTTGGTTTATTGGCTTGAGTTTATAAAGCTAATAATATTTTAATTTAATAGTAATGCCTGCTAATTTTAACAGGAGCCTGTAGCCATCAAGTGTTGCAAAAACCTGATTTAGAATAAAACTAATGTAAATTACTTATTTACAAACAGTTACCCCAAAAAAGCGAATATAGTATCATAAAGTGCGAAGATAATACTGTTCCAGGTGTTGCAGATCAATTTATAGCAAACTGTTAATCAATGCATTACCAAAAAATACTGTTGCAAGTGTTGCAGCTGTTGCTTATTATTTTATGCAACACCCGCCTAAATTTACTCAACAAAAACCTGCTTTTGGCTTATGTCAATAGTTGAGCGGGTACCGTCAAAGCTCATGCGCACCAGCATGCGGTACAAAAAGCTATCGAAAATGTAGATGTTATCATATTGGTCGGCACCATGAAAGTTTTGCTTTACGTTAATAGATCTAACCTGCCCCATCAGGTTAATAACATCTTGCGGGTTAGCGCTTAAGTAAGTAACGGTATGCAGCACCCCGCCGCTGGCCAGTTTAAAGCCCTTGCCTACAACAAGGCTTTCCAGCTTATTGCGCGGTGCAGCGCTTTGGTAGGTCTCTACCAAAAAACCGCCTACCTCCTCGCCAGATTGTAGTTTGAATACCTTGCGGGCAGCAATATCGTCGGCAATTTGTTTATTGTTAAGACCGGTTAAGTTGGTGAGATTAAGCAAACTAATGCTTTGTGCCCCGGCAGAAGCGCCGCAGCCCACTATAAACAGTGCCAACAGAAGTTTTTTCATTACGAGGGTAAGTATAACTAAAATGCCAAACTTTTCAAAAAATTGCTTATAGATGGTTTAGACTCAAAACACTCACATTTATGTTAGTATAAAAATCACATTGTAATCTGTTAAATTTACAGCGGCAACCCTCATGAATTATCAACAAACCATCGATTACCTGTACACCCGCCTGCCCATGTTTTCGCGCACTGGGGCATCGGCTATTACAAAAGATCTAAGCAATACCATTGCGCTATGCCAACTGCTTAACAACCCCGAACGCAACTTCAGGAGCGTACATATAGCAGGCACAAACGGCAAAGGTTCTACTTCGCACATGCTGGCAGCCGTACTGCAAATTGCAGGCTACAAAACGGGGCTCTATACATCGCCGCATTTAAAAGATTTCCGTGAGCGCATACGCATTAACGGCACCATGATGAGTGAACAGGCTGTTGTTGCTTTTGTAGCGCGTTATCAGGAGGATATTGAGCGTCTTAATTTGTCGTTCTTTGAAATGACGGTTGGTTTGGCTTTTGATTATTTTGCTGAAGAGCAGGTTGACATAGCCATTATTGAAACAGGCCTTGGCGGCAGGCTGGACTCAACTAACGTTATTACACCGCTGCTATCTGTAATTACCAACATTGGTTGGGACCATACCGATCTGCTGGGTAATACCCTGCCCCTTATTGCGGCGGAGAAGGCAGGTATAATAAAGGCAGGCATTCCAGCTATTATTGGCGAGCGGCAGGATGAGGTGGCGGAGGTATTTTTGGCAAAAGCAGAGCGCCTGGGTTCTGCTATTAGCTTTGCTGCCGACGAATGGGATATAAGGGTAAACGGAGGCGTAAACAATCAGTTGCTGAGTATAACTGCATCAAATACGCAAAAGCAACATACCTACTCATTATTACTTGATCTGGTTGGCGGTTATCAGCTTAAAAACATAAGAACTGTTTTAAGCGCTGTTGACGAACTGCGTCAACAGGGCTTCGCCATAACTAATGAGCACATTAAAACCGCCCTACAACAGGTTAAAACCCTGACAGGGCTGCATGGAAGATGGGAAGTACTAAGTCACAATCCACTAACCATTTGCGATACCGGCCACAACCCGGATGGTATTGAAGAGGTGGTAAAAAACATTGCCGCCACACCGCACCGGCAACTACATTTTGTAATTGGTATGGTTAGCGACAAAGACAGTAGCAAAGTGCTGGCACTGCTGCCCAAAAATGCTGTATACTATTTTTGCCGACCTGACATTCCGCGTGGTTTAGATGCCGGTGTTTTGCAAACAAAAGCAAGCGATTTTGGTTTGAACGGCTACAGCTACAGCTCGGTAAAAGAAGCACTTACAGTTGCACAAAGTAAAGCAGGTGCGGCAGACCTGGTTTTTGTCGGCGGAAGCACATTTGTAGTGGCCGAAATTATTTAAACGATATTATAAAACATCATGAGCACTATAAAATGGGGTATTATTGGCTGTGGCGATGTTACCGAGATAAAAAGCGGTCCCCCGCTTTACCGGGTGCCCAATAGCAAACTGGTTGCAGTAATGCGCCGGGACGCCGTAAAGGCCGAGGACTATGCCCGCAGACATGGTGTGGGTAAATGGTACAGCGATGCCGAACAACTGCTGGATGACCCTGAGATTAACGCTGTATATATTGCTACTCCCCCATCTTCGCATTTAGAGTATGCACTTGCAGGCCTAAGGCGGGGTTTAAATGTGTATGTTGATAAGCCTGTAACAGTGAACGCCGCCGAGGCCAGGCAAATGGCCGAAGCTTTAAAACATAGCAGCGGCAAGCTATCTGTTGCACATTATCGCAGGGCCTTGCCCATGTATCTGTATATTAAAGAACTATTGGACAATGGCGCCATTGGCGATGTGCGCAGCGTGCAAATAAGAACCTGGAAAAGCGCAAAACCCATAAACGAAGAAGTTGCGCAGGATAACTGGCGCGTAATGCCTCATTTATCGGGTGGCGGCTACTTTAATGATCTTTCGCCGCATCAGCTGGATATTATGTTGTTTTATTTGGGCGTTCCGGTAAAGTACAGCGGCTTTTCTGTTAACCAGGCAGGTATTTACAGCGCTACAGACCATACCTGCGGCAGTGTAATTTTTGAAAGCGGCGCTGTGGTAAACGGCTCCTGGTGTTTTAATGTGGCATCGTCAGAAGCGACGGATGAATGTATAATGGTTGGCACTAAAGGCAGCATCAGGTTCCCGTTTTTTAGTGAGCCTTATAATGTAACATTGAAAAACAGCGAAGGAGAAACCACGAAAATCTTTGTTCAGCCCAGGCACATTGCATATCCTATGATAGAGAAAGTGGTAGCTTATTTTAATGGCGAAGGTAACAACCCCGGTAGTTTAGATGATGCCGTTATACTGATGGATATAATAGATGCTTTCGGTAAAAAGGCCTTGCCATGAGGTAATTGTAAGTTTCTAAAAATTTTGTCTACTTTAGATAAAAAAGTTATTGTTAAATATTTTTATGAAAGGCATAACCTGGTTATATATTATACTCTTTTTGGCCATCAGTTTAAACAGCTCTGCACAGTTGTCTCCTGTTCCAAAAACCTATTCGCTTACAACTCCCGAAGACTATTACAAATATCAAACAGACGTTTTAAACGTAATCAACTGGTTAGAACAAACACCGTGGAATTCAAAAAACGGTGAAAGGCAGATCGCCAACTCATTTTTTTTAGCCTGGATGTCTGGCAGCCCGAGCGTTACCATTGAACTTGGCGACGATATCCTGATGAAAATGATGGAAAAAAACAAGGAACTGCTTTTTGCTTACATGGGCGGGTACACAAAATATACTTTGAAGTGCCATGCAGAAAAATCTGATTACGATGTTAACAAAGCCAAACTAGCCGGCTTTAAAGCTGTGATTTACAAATACAACACAGAAAAATCTCGCTCCAGGGATAAGAATGTAGAAATGATTATCAAGTTAGACAGCGAAGGGAAATTAGAAGATTGGATAGCTACCGAACTTCCAAAAAAATAGAGAAGCTATTTTACGCATTAATGAATAGATCTGCAGGCGGGGCACATCCTATCTGCTTATAATTTCATAGCTGTATAGTTCAAACATAAAGTATAAGGGAGCGTTATTGCGTAAGCTCCCATATCGGCACATGATATCAAAAAAAACAATTGCACCTTTTTACGAACGTTTAGCCCTGATATTGATAGGCTTTGTGGTATTAGGTTACCTGATTGTACAAGGCAAGGAAATACTTGATCCACTTATGTTTGGCTTTCTATTTGCCATACTGTTATTACCTGTTGCCAATTTGTTTGAACGCCGGCTACGTATGCCACGTTCCGTGTCATCGTTTCTGTGTGTTATTCTAATGGTTGCACTGGTTACAGCAATTCTATATATGGTTGGGGCCCAGATATCGCGTTTAACTGCAGATTGGCCCATGCTCAAAAACCAGCTTTCGCAATCAATCGATGATGTATCGCACTGGATAGAGGGGCGCTTTAACATTAATCTGGAGAGCCAAAAAACATTGGTTGACGATACAGCAAAAAAAATACTTTCATCTGGCAGTCAGGTTATAACCACCACTTTTGGTGCCGTTTCATCGCTGGTGTTGTTTTATGTTTTTATAATGATCTTTACCTTTTTTATACTTTTTTACCGCAGGCTGCTTTATCAGTTTGTGTTAAGAGTGTTTAATAACGATCATGAATCAATTGTACACGACATTGCCCAAAATATACAAAGTATATTGCGCCAATACATTTTAGGCTTATTGTTTGAAATGATAATAGTTGCCGCAATTGCCTGCACAGCATTCTGGATGATCGGCATAAAATACGCTGTACTACTTGGGTTGATAGTTGGCCTGTTCAATATCATTCCGTACCTGGGCATTTTTACCGCGCTTATTTTAAGCGTGCTGATAACTTTTGCCACAGGGCCAATAAGCAATACCGTTGCAGTGGGGGTAAGCATAATTGTTATACATGCTGTTGATGCTAATTTACTTTTGCCTACTGTTGTAGGATCAAAAGTGAGATTGAACGCTTTGATAACCTTTTTAGGCATTATTTTAGGCGAAATGCTTTGGGGCTTATCGGGCATGTTTTTGTCTATCCCGGTAATAGCAATATTCAAAATTATATTTGACAGGATAGAGAGCACCAAGCCCTGGGGATACCTGCTGGGTGGCGATTACGAAGTTAAACCTGCCGCAAAAAAAAGAATGAAAACGGAGTGATGGTGATTAGTTGATTGGAGGTTAGTGATTCGTTTTAACGGGCTAAAAAGAGGCTACTTTTTTATCAGCAGTCAGACAGTTGATCAATCTAACGGCAAACAACTAATCACTAGTCACCAGTTAACTAATCTCTAATCACCAATCAACTAATCACTATCTTCGCTGTATGAAATACCTGCGGCTGCTATTATTTCCGTTCTCGCTGATATATGGCCTTATCATCATAATGCGCAACTGGTTTTATGATAGCGGGTTGTTTGAAAGCAGGGCATTTGATCTACCTGTTATCGCTGTGGGTAATCTGGAAATTGGTGGAGCAGGTAAAAGCCCCATGACAGAATATCTGATACGCTTGTTATCGCCACACAAATTGGCCACCCTTAGTCGTGGATATGGCCGCACTACCAAAGGATTTATCATCGCAAATAAAGATACCAACGCTACCCAGATTGGCGATGAACCCGCACAGTTTAAACATAAATTCCCCGAAATTACAGTGGCGGTTTGCGAAAAGCGCGTGGTTGGAATTGAACAACTGAAGACCGATCATGATCTGATAATTCTGGATGATGCTTATCAGCACAGGGCGGTAAAACCGGGTCTGAGCATATTGCTTTTTGATTATAACAGCATTACTAACGCTCAGTTTTTATTACCTGCCGGAAATTTGCGCGAACCTTTTAGTGGCAAATGGCGGGCAGATGCTATTGTGATAAGCAAATGTCCGGAAGGTGTAAGCGAGGCGGTGCAAAAAAAAATAACGTCCAAAATAGCCCTCCTGCCCTATCAACAGCTGTTTTTTACCGCTATAAGTTATTTACCCCTGTTGGATATGGCTGGCAAAAAAAATGGCGCAAAAATTGATGCCGATACTACCGTTTTTTTACTAACGGGCATTGCTAACCCTGCCCCACTGTTTGCCCATATAAAAACACAAACTTTAAACGTTATACACCATAATTATCCCGATCATCACAGCTTTAGCTTAAAAAATATCGCTAAACTTGCCGAAGATTTTAATGCGTGCAAATCACAAAAAAAACTAATCATAACAACAGAAAAGGATGCGCAACGTTTAGCATTGCGAGAGCTGGAAGAAATGCTTAATAAGCTGCCTATATTTATACAGCCCATAGGCATTAAATTTTTACAGGATCAGCAAACATTTGATCAAACAGTTATAAATTATGTTAGACAATATCTACCACACAGTTAGCTATATAAAAAACCGCATAGGCGATTTTGAACCCGAAGTAGGCATAATATTAGGCACCGGTTTAGGCGGACTGGTAAACGAAATTGAGGTGGAGAAACAGCTGATGTACTCCAACATTCCTGATTTTCCAATATCTACCCTTGAATTCCACTCCGGCAAACTGATATTTGGAAGGCTGGGTGGTGTTAAAGTTGTTGCCATGCAGGGCCGTTTGCATTACTACGAAGGCTACAGTATGCAGGAAATTACCTTCCCGGTTAGGGTAATGAAAATGCTGGGCATAAAAACGCTGTTTGTATCAAACGCCAGCGGATCATTAAATCCCGAATTTAAAAAGGGCGATCTGATGGTGATAGCTGACCATATTAATCTGCAGCCGGAAAATCCATTAGTTGGCCGTAACAACGAGGAACTGGGGCCACGCTTTCCGGATATGAGCGAGCCTTATAAACGTACCCTGATAAATAAAGGGCTTGAAATTGCTAAGCAAAATAACATTACCTGCCATAAAGGTGTATATGTAGCAGTGCCCGGCCCTAATCTTGAAACCAGGGCCGAATACCGTTATCTGCGAATAATTGGGGGCGACGCCGTGGGCATGAGCACGGTGCCCGAAGTTATTGTTGCCCGGCACATGAGCCTGCCGGTATTTGCCATATCGGTACTCACGGATGAAGGCTTTGGCGAAGAACTTGTACCGGTTTCTTTGGAAGAGATCATCGCGGTGGCACAAACCGCAGAGCCCAACATGACGCTGATTTTAAAAGAACTGATAGCGAGTTTAAATGCCTGATAGATTAAAGCTCCTTTTATTGTTATTGAGTTGCCTTTGGGTTACAGCCACTGTTGCGCAAAATGGGCCGCCGTATAATAATGGCGGGTATAATAATGGGGGGTATAACAATGGCGGGTACAACAACGGCAATAATAACAATGGCAATAACAATAACGACCCGCGTTACCGCACCAATTTTAATGATACAACCAGAAACCGTAGCGCGGCTCTGACAACGGACCAGTTGATAGATACCCTGCGTAAACGTGAACGTGAGCGCATGGACTCGGTTATATTCAATACCAGATTTATTAAAATTACTAACGAGGCTTTGTTGCGCGATAGTACCCAGCTATTTCCGTTAGATACCTCGCTTGCTGATTTTGAGAATTACAACCCGCTGTTTTACGCACGAAACCCAAAAATAAGTTTGGGAGGTACAATGGGCCTTGCCGCACGAAGCTTGCTTTTTGAACCGCGCAAAACAATAGGTTTTGATGTAGGCCTGCATGGGCTTGAACCCTGGCAATTTACGCTTGATGATGTATACTACTTTAACGCGCGGGTACCTTATACGCTTTTAACAATGGTTACCAGCGGCTCGCAAGAGCAGGCTTTTAAAGCATTTCATACGCAAAACGTAAAGCCCAACTGGAACGTGGGTTTTAGTTTAAATTTTCTCGGGTCGCGCGGAACGTATGCCAATACAAGTGTGCTGGGGCAAAATGTAAGCAACTTCACCGGCAATGTTTTTAGCTGGTACGAGTCCAAAAGCAAGCGGTACAACTTATTAACCACTTTGATATTTAACAATATCAAATCGCCGGAAACAGGGTCTGTTTTGAATGATTCGCTTTTTACAAGTGAAATAGGTTCATTTGACAGAAACAGCGAAAACGTTAGGCTGCGTAACTCATTTGAAAACTGGAAAGAAACCAAGCTGCATATTAAGCAATTTTATTACATTGGCCGTATTGACACTACCCTTGTAAAAAACAAAAGCAGCGCCAACATTTTACCCACGCAGCGTTTCTCGCATACGCTTAACATAAGTCAGAATAAGTACATTTATCAGCAGGTTGACCAGGATATTTACCATGTATTCCCAGATTATTATTTCAGCTCAAACCGAACCAAAGATTCGCTTACGGTAAACAATATTCAAAACGAGTTTTGGTATAGCTTTTACCTGCGGGGAAAATCAAGCCAGTTTGTAAAAAATGAGTTTAAACTGGATATTGGCCTTACCCACGATCTTTACAACTACAACCAATATGTGGTTGACACTACGCTAAACGAATTTGGCGTGAAGGTTATTTTACCGCAAAAACAGCAGCAGGCTAATTTTCAGAATATAACACTTAACGGCAGAGCAAGTTACCGGTTTAGCGACAGGATTAACCTACAGGCTACCGTTAACCAGATAGTTGTAGGGCGCAATTTTGGCGATTTTTTGTATGATGCTAAATTATTATTATCGGGCAATGACAAAGCGGGCAGGATCATACTGAATGCTTACCAGCAAAGCAGTTCACCATCATTGGTAGCTACCAGTTGGATAACTAATCATTACATTTTTAACAACAGCTTTGCTAATCAAAAAACTACGGCGCTCTCTTTTAATTATATAAATGATGCCCTGGCTTTTGATGTTAAGGCTGAGTATTTTTTATTGAATGATTATCTGTATTACGAATCATCGCCGGGGGGTAATGATGCGCACCCGGTGCAGCTTTCCAGCCCAATCAACCTGCTAAAAATTAGCGTGGGTAAAAACCTTACGTTTGGCAACTGGCACTTTGATAATTTTGCAGTTTATCAAAAAACAGATTACGACAAAACATTACGCATACCAGAAGTTTATACGTATAGCAGTTTATACCTTAATTCATTTTTATTTAAAGTGCTTCGCACGGCCACCGGTATAACTGTTCGTTACAATACGCCGTACTCAGCACCATCATACGGTGTTGGCTTAGGGCAGTTTTACAATGGAGCCGATGTAAAATTCTCTTCCTACCCTTTCGCAAGCGTTTTTTTAAAAGCCAACATCAAAAACACCGACTTACTGGTGATGTATGATTATGCCAATCAAGGTTTGTTCAGTAAAGGCTACTACACGGTTAATCGTTATCCGCAACTATCAAGTATGCTGAAATTTGGGGTAAGATGGAATTTTTATCAATAGTTTGGTACAGTTTGCAGTGGGCAGCAAGCGGTTGGCAGTTCGGGTTGGGTGTAAAGTTTTAACAAGAATTGTAACTCCCACTTTATACTGCAAACTGTCAACTAATAACTGCCAACTAAAATCAGGTTTTCTGCTTCTTCTTTTTAGCAGCCGGGAATAATACGTTATTCAATATCAGCCTGTAGCCTGGGGAATTAGGATGCAATTTCAGATCTGTTTGTGGGGACCCGGGCGAGTGCTGATAGTCCTCAGGGTCATGCCCGCCATAAAATGTCCACTGCCCTTTGCCATATTCGCCGTGTATGTAACGTGCTTCGCCCTCGGTTTTCTGTTCGCCCATAATGGTAACTCCGGGTTTTAACAGGCTCTTGTCAAAAGCCGTGGCCAAACCAATAAAACCCTTCAGCACACGCTCATGATCCTGCGTAAGCATGCTAGGCACAATATCCCATTTTGCAGAAAAATCAAACAGCGTAAAAAAGTCGGTTGCCATTGGCACCCTGTTAAGCGTGCGCGTATCGATATTACTAAACTTACGTGCACGTGGGCCCAACTGCAATGTAAAATTCTGGAAGGCGAAGGTTTGCGAATAATCCAGTTTGGCTTGCGCTTTATCATCTATGGGGTCGCCATCATATTCGCTATCTACAATATCGGTATTACGGGCCGCTAGTGCAATGTCAAAGCTGTCCGCGCCCGAGCACATGGCAAACAAAAACCCGCCACCCGCAGTAAAATCGCGTATACGTTCTGCAACAGCAAGTTTCATTTTTGATACTTTGGCGTAGCCGAATTTTTTTGCTACTTCTTCCTGCATCTGGCGGTTGCGTAAATTCCATTCGTAGTTACCAAACCCGTTACCAAACTTGCTAAACTGCCCGGTAAAATCCTCGTGATGTAAGTGCAGCCAATCGTATTTAGGTAGGTCGCCATTTAAAATGCCCTCATCATAAATATAATCAAACGGTATTTCTGCATATTTAAGTACCAGGTCAACAGCGTCTTCCAACGGACCTTTATCCTTAGGCGAGTAAACAGCAACCCGGGGCGCTTTCATCAGCTTAACAACATCCATGTTTACAGATGGGTCGTTTATAGTTGCCATAATGCCGCTTACGTTAGCGTCGCTTACAACTTCATAGCTAACACCGCGTATTTTGCATTCGTCTTCTAAAGCCTTGCTGTATTCAAGAAGAAAACTACCGGCGCGATAGTTAAGCAGCCACTGCACCTCGCGGTCGGCTTTTAACACCCAAAACGCAATACCATAGGCTTTAAGATGCTCTTTCTGCGCCTCATCCATGGGTAGTAATATTGAATTGGCCTTGCTGATGATGGGTAAAAGCAGCAAAGTAAAAATCAAAATATTCTTGATCCGCCTCATATATATCGCGATTGAATTCAGCAGTGTTGCTATAACAAATATAACAAACAATATATGAAGCTGTTAGGGCAACAAAAGTTTTACAATGGGTTAATCGTGCGCCTCCACATCAATACCTATCTGTTTTAGTAATAAACTGGCATTAAAAGTTTTGCATTCGCCATGCTTCAATTTATAGTCAAAAAGCATTTCCCCATTCACTATTTGTATATCAAAGTAGAAATTCCGCACGTAAGTTGGGTACTTATCTTCCAACCGGGCAATCTGCAAATCGTGCGTGGCCACCATGCCCACACCTTCCTTTTTTATGAGTTGTTCTATTACCGCCTTAGAGCCCAGATACTTGTCTACAGAGTTGGTGCCACGCAGCATTTCATCAATCAAAAAGAAAACCTTAGGCTCATGTTCAACCGCGGCCAGTAGCATCTGCAAGCGGTCCAGCTCGGCCTTAAAGGTGGAGGTGCTTTCGTTAAGCGAATCCTTGATACGCATATAGCTCACCAATGTGATTACAGATACCTGCATACTTTCGGCACAAACAGGCGCGCCGCACAGCGCCAACACGCTATTTATACCAACCGTACGTAAAAAGGTACTTTTACCGGCCATGTTTGATCCGGTTATAATGTCAACCTTAAAGGTGTTGGTCAATTCGTAATCATTCTCTACCCGCCCGGCAGCCTTAATAAGCGGGTGCGCCAACGCTTTGCCGGTTACGGTATAACCCTCGCCTTCTGCAATTTGCGGTATCGCCCATTCAGGGTAGTTAATACGCAAACCTGCAATGCTGTATAAGGCCTCAAATTCGGCTATTACATCAAAGGCGTCTTCCAGGTCATGGTAATTGTCGCGCTTCCATTTTTCAATGGCTATAACCTGTTTAAGCGCCCATAAAAAGAAAACGTTGAGCACAAACCCAACAATCATTACCAGATTGTACCCAAGCTTATGAATAAGGTTAGAGAGCTGCGCGATATTTTTTGAAGTTTGCTTTTCAAATATTCTGCCCGCCAGTTCCTTGTTCAGGTCAGTCTCCCATTGCTGCTTCTCAATCTTATCAAAAGCTATTGCGTAAGCTGCTAAAACGTCGCTTATTTTATCAGCTATGAAGGATGATTTTACTATGTAACTTCCCTTGGACGAAACGATGATCAGGTTAGCCGCTGCCACTAAAAGCGCCAACAACTTAAATATCGGACTAAAAAACGCACCTACAATTGCGGCGGTTAAAAGTATCGGCGCAATAGTTATGTACTTAGAGATCGCTTTTTCGCCGGGAATATTTAAAGGGCTTTTAAGGTAACTAAACAGTTGCTGAAAGCGGTTAATATCAGTACCATTAGCAAAGAGCAGCAGCGTTTGTAACTCGGGTTTCCATTGATCTTTGGCTGCAATTTCGGCAACGGCCTGCTGGCGCAGTAGGATGATTTCACGCTCAGCGGGAGCGCTTAACCACGCAGCCAATTTGTTATTGCCTACCGATGTTGCAGCGCGGTTAATGAGGTTAAAAAGTGATGCATTGCCAAAAATATCCAAATCAGAGGTATAAAAATGTTTTTCGTTGTTATAACGCGCACCAGCATCGTAAAGGTTGGTACGCTCCGTAATGCTCGCTATCTCGTTTTTGTAAACCCGTTCCAGGTCGGTATAATACTTTTTCTTTTTCTCATAAATGCTTTGACGTTTAACCAGCCAGGCAAAGCACAGCAATAACACTACAAAACTCACTGCTATAACCGTAAAGCTATCGGCCTCAATACCCGCAAACACGGATATCGCCATCAGGAAAAAAACTAACAGGCGCATTAACGAGTAACTGTTTGCCTGTTCTTTAAACCTATTTGCCTCGGCAGCGGCTGCTGATGCGTAGTTGTGGTAACTGTTAATTATATCTTCCATAAATTCTGGGGCTAAATAAGCACTTATATTTTAATTTAGCGCTATGAAGATCACATTCCTTGTTCTGGGTAAAACCGAGGATGCTTATTTAAAAGATGGTATTGACAAGTACGTTAAGCGCCTAAAACACTACACCCGTTTGGAGGTGGCTGAATTACCTGAATTAAAAAACACCAAGGCCTTAACGCAGGATCAGCAAAAAGCAAAAGAAGCCGAACTGCTTTTTAAAAAAATAAACGCTACAGATTATGTGATATTGCTGGATGAACGCGGCGCCGAACTATCATCAAAACAATTTGCCACTTACCTGGAAAAGCGGGCACACGCAGGTGCCGACATAATTTTTATTGTAGGTGGCCCTTACGGTTTTGATCAATCCGTTTATGACAGGGCGAATGATAAGCTCTCCTTGTCGCGCATGACGTTCTCGCACCAAATGATCCGCCTGCTGTTTACTGAACAACTATACCGCGCCTTCACCATATTAAAAGGCGAGCCTTATCACCACGAATAAAGATTATTGCTTGTTAATCTCGATCCAGAGCAGATCCTTCAACTGATCGATATTCCTTTGCGCTACTGATGATATAAACACAGATGGAATATCAGTCGGAACCTCTTTTTTCATCTCGGCCATCAGCTCTTCATCCAGCATATCCGCCTTTGTAATGGCCAACACGCGTGGTTTGTGCATTAGTTCGGGGTTATACTCGTTCAGCTCCCTGAGCAAAATATCAAATTCTTCTTTAATAGAGCGGGTAGTATCAGCAGGTACCATAAACAGCAGCACGGCGTTTCGCTCTATGTGTTTCAAAAAGCGTATGCCCAGGCCCTTCCCTTTTGATGCGCCTTCAATTATCCCCGGTATATCAGCCATTACAAATGAACGGTGACCACGATAAGCCACAATGCCCAAATTTGGCACCAATGTGGTAAATGCATAATCGGCAATTTCGGGTTTGGCAGCTGATACCACCGAAAGCAGCGTTGATTTCCCCGCATTTGGGAAACCCACCAAACCAACGTCAGCCAAAAGCTTTAACTCAAGTATGTTCCATTCTTCTTTGCCGGGTTCGCCGGGTTGCGCAAAACGTGGTGTTTGCTGAGTTGGCGATTTAAAATGCCAGTTACCCAAACCGCCGCGACCACCATCAGTTAAAATGCGGGTCTCGCCGTCTTCGTTTATCTCAAATAAGACCTCGCCTGTTTCGGCGTCACGGGCTATCGTACCAAGAGGTACTTCTAATATCTCATCGCGCCCGGTTTTACCGCTGCTCGTTCCGCTACTGCCGCTTTCACCGTCGCCGGCAATAACGTGTTTTCTAAATTTAAGGTGCAGCAAGGTCCAAAGCTGGGCGTTACCTTTTACAATAACATGGCCACCACGTCCGCCGTCGCCGCCGTCGGGTCCACCCATAGAGGTATGTTTGTCGCGGTGCAAATGTGCAGAGCCAGCCCCGCCATGGCCAGACCGGCAACATATTTTTACGTAATCAACAAAATTTGAACCTTGAGACATTTGAGTTTTGTTAGACCGGAAGCCGGAAAAGTCCGAAAGTCCGGAAAGCCAGAAAGTATATAATTAACAAGTCGGCAACTCCAAAGTTCTGAAAACTTTCGGACTTGCCGACTCAACGACTTTCGGACTAATTAATAGCCAGCTATAATTGCATCAATAGCGCCTGCTATCTCATCGATAGTGCCAATGCCGTTTATACCAGTAAATTTATTTTGTGCCTTATAGTACTCGGCAACGGGTGTAGTTTTATCGTTGTATTCTTTTATCCTTTTGCGGATGATCTCAGGATTGGCATCATCAGGGCGACCTGAATCTTTTCCTCTTAATAACAAACGCTTCTCTAACTCATCATCATCAACCTGTAGCGCTATCATGCCGGTTATTGCCGATTCTTTACTTTCAAGCAATGAATCCAGCGCTTCTGCCTGGGCTGTTGTGCGTGGGAAACCGTCAAAAATAAAACCCTTAGCTTCTTTATTCGCGTCAAGCTTGTTGCTTATCATGCCTATAACCACAGCATCAGGCACTAAAACACCCTCATCCATTAGTTTCTTAGCTTCCAAACCTAAACTTGTACCCTGCGAAATTTCGCCACGTAGCAAATCGCCGGTTGAAAGATGGATAAGACCATATTTTTCAATAAGTTTTTGTGATTGGGTGCCTTTACCAGCCCCGGGAGGGCCAAATAGTACTAAGTTGAGCATGCGTATTTAAAATTAAAAGCCTTTCTACGGTTGATACAGAAAGGCTTTGTTCCCAGTGCACTTGTAGGGATTCGAACCCCAAACCTTCTCATCCGTAGTGAGATGCTCTATCCAATTGAGCTACAAATGCTTTTATTTTATTTCAACATAAAAAATGCAATAATTCACTTTTTTTACGGACTGCAAAGATAGAATATTCTTTCAATCTTATCTAAAAAAATTAAAAAAATACCGGCGACTTATCATAAGCTACTGATGCAAAGCTTTATTTTTTTTTGAAAAATGAATAAAATTAATTAACTTTGTAAAACAAAGTACTTTTAATATGACATTTAATCGCACCTATTTATCACTGTCAGTTGCATTGTTTATTACAGAAACACTAATTGCGTTGTATGTTCACGATGCTTTTATCCGCCCCTACTTTGGCGATCTGCTGGTTGTAATATTAATCTATTGCGCTATAAAAGCTTTTATTAACACACCGCCAATCAAAACAGCTATTGCAGTATTCATTTTTGCTTGCTTAATAGAAGTGTCGCAATACTTCCGTTTAGTACAAGTATTGGGTCTGGACAACTCAAACACCGCGACCACGGTATTAGGTACCTACTTTTCTTTTGTAGATATTATTATGTATGCCCTTGGTGTGTTGGTAATTATAGGTGCCGAAGTTTATGTTAAACACAGTAATAAAAATTAAACCCATGAAAGACAACATAAATACAACACGCAGCAGGGTAAAATTATGCATATGGATAGTTATAATAGGTTTATTCATAAGTGGCATAACCGCTTTCCCGATAGAGACAGAATTAGCCTGGTTTATAAAACATCAACCGGATGGCTCACCTTTGTTAACCGCTTGGTTAAATAAGGTTTATACTGCCATCAAAGACATTAACACCCGCTACCCCTTTATTAGTTATGGAACAGATTGGCTGGCGTTTGCGCATATTATGCTGGCCATACTTTTCATCGGCCCGCTAAGAGAGCCTGTGCGGAATATTTGGATAGTACAATTTGGTTTGATTGCGGCGGTGCTTATTTTTCCGCTGGCATTTATAGCAGGCAATATAAGGGGTATTCCATTTTTTTGGCAATGCATTGATTGTTCATTCGGTGTAATTACTTTGGCTATATTGTTGCCGTGTTATAAGTGGATAAAACAAATGGAGGCATCGGCATGAAAACGTTTGTAACGAAAGATTCAATAGTGCGTAAGATATGGGGCCGCGCCGATACCAGCCTGTTTATTTTTGCCGGTGCAGCCGCCGAATTTGCCTTGAACAAAGCAGTAGATTGGTTATACTTTACCGGAAAACTACCTGCTGATCCTTTGGGCAGGCTCTTCTCCACCATAACCTACTCGCGCTTAATCATTTTTGCCGATGAGGATACTGCGTTACAGGCTATCGATAAAATTACCGCTATACATACAGGAGTGGAACAAAGCCGCGGTGCAGTTATACCCGACTGGGCGTATCGCGATGTGTTTTTTATGCTGATTGATTATAGCGTAAGATCTTTCGAGCTGCTTGACAGGCAATTAACCAAGGCTGAAAAAGACGAAATATTTGATGTATTTAACCGTATGGGCATAAGGATGCAGATAGCAGGCCTGCCTGCCAATTTTGATGAGTGGCTGATAGCACGCGATGCGGCACTTAAGCAAAACATGCAATACAGTACCTTCACCGCCGACCTTTACCAACAATATAAAAAACACCTGGGCACGTTCAGGTATTACCTGGTTTTACAAGTACAGCATATATTGGTGCCGCAGCATGTAAGTAGTTTGTTAAACCTTAAGAGAAGGTTTTGGATAGGTCCCGCTATTGGTACTTACAAGATATTAAGGCGTGCCGGAGTAGAACGCCTTTTTAGAAACGCTTTGCTGCCTTTGGCGTATAAGCAGCAAATTAAAGAGCTTGATATTTAGGGAAAGGGCTTATAAAAAAAAACAGACTGCATATTTTATGATGCAGTCTGCTCTTGTTTAAACTTTGTTCTGTACCGGTGCAGGTAAAGGCTCTGGTGTTTCTTCCTGTGCTTCTTTAAAGTCCTTTACTCCTTTACCTATTCCGCGCATTAGCTCCGGTATTTTTTTGCCGCCAAAAAGCAGTAATACGATAACCAGAATTATTATTATTTCTTGTGCTCCCATTCCCTTATTATTTAGATTATAACTTTTTTTATTTATAGATTATACCGCTTCCATAAGAAGCTGAGATTTTAATAACGCAAACACATCGGTATTCAAAATTTTGGCTATTTCAAATAAACGCTCAACGGTTATACGTGTGTAGCCAAGTTCTATTTTACTGTAACCATTTTGGCCTATGCCTAATTTCATGGCCATATATTCCTGCGAATAGCCCAGTTCTTCTCTTGTAGTGCGAATATTATTTATTAAGTGTTGCATTAGCGGTAGTGATGTTAACAACTATACCTACGCAATAATGTTTCAAACGATTTTCCAAATAGCTTATTTATTTTCAGGCTTATTGTTACCGGTTTTTTTAGCACAAAAAAAAGGAACTCCCGATGAGGAGCTCCCTTGAATTTTTTTTTATGAATAGCCTATCTTGGCGGGCCACCAAAGCCTCTTGGACGTAGCACCGGGCGAATGGTATCTAACTCAGCCATAGTATAGCTTGCAGTTCTGGCTGCAGTTGCTTTTCTAATGGTTGCAACATCTTCGGGCATAACGACTGAGCCTTTGTTACCAAAGTCGCTGCGGATATAGCTTAATACTGAAGCGATGTATTCATCATCATTACCACCCAATGCAGGCATAGCATCCGGATAAGTTGTACCGCGGATAGGGCCAGTTAAGCCGTGTAATAAAGTACGGATCAATTTTTCCGGTCCAAACGCGTTAACGTCAGGGTTACCTGCAAGTGCCGGAGCAGTTGAGGTTGCGCCTCCAATAATAATACCCTTGCCATCAGTACCGTGGCAGGTAAAACAAAGCTGTTTGTAAATAACCTGACCTTGCGAAACTAATTTAGCACTCTGGGCATTCAAAGCCGCCTGACGGACTGCTTGTTCTGCCTTAGCTTTAAGTTTGGTCTCGCGCGAGTTTTGCGAAAGGGCCAACATCGGATCGTTAGGGTTATTTTTGATCAGATCAGCAATGATCTTTTTAGATTTATCAGAATCAACAAAACGTACACTAAGCATCACCTGGAAACGAACATCAGCATCAGCGTCATTCATCATGGTCGCTAACTGGTCAATAGCTTTCGGATCAGCTTTTATAACGTCTTCTCCTATCCATGCAACAGTTTTACGCACACGCGCATCACCATCTTTCATAGCTGCTGTCCAGGTAGCGTTGTCTAATGATCCCATACCGTTTAAGGTCCATAAAGCATGGATACGGGTCAGGTGATTTGCACCTGGGTCAAGCGCCAATTTTTGCAATGCAGGCACAACAGATTTATCGTTACGGATAACCAGCAATTTTTGAGCTTCATCTCTCCACCAGCCATTGTTAACGTTGCTTAAATGTGCAACCAATTGTGCGCTGGTTTCTTTATAAAGGTCAAATTTCTTTTTGAAATCGGGTTTGTAATCATCATGAACCAAACGGAAGATACGGCCGCGGCCTATGTTTTTCTGCAGGCCTTTATTTTCAATTCTATCACGCAGGAATGATCCTTTTCTGGTCCAGTTACTTTCCTGGATAATGCCGTGGTACATATCCACAATGTATAAACTGCCATCAGGGCCTGTAGCGGTGTTAACCGGACGGAAGTTCAAATCAGTTGAAGCAATAAACTCTTGTTTATCATAAGCGTTACGCAAGGTAACTTTACCGTTGGTATTGGTAACCTTAGCACGACGGATTATACGACCCACCGGCTCAGGAATTAACAGATCGCCATACAGATCTTTAGGTAACATGTTGCCGCGGTAGATTGACTGACCCGCAACTGCTGTGAAGTGGTTAAGGGTGCTGTCTGCGCGTAAGCGGATAGGGCCGCCCTGAACGTCAGGCGTGGTTACTATTGGCCAAACTTCCTGAAACTCTGCATCAAACTGGTCTTTTGTATCTAACTGTCCGTAGTGGATATTTTGCTGAAAATCGCGCGCCGGTACTTCTGCACCAGCGTTTGAGAAGAACAAACGACCATAATCGTCATGTGTTAAACCCCATTGTGGTGGCACACCTTCCTGTATCTCCTCGCCTATTACTTTTTCGCCCTGAAGCGTGTAACGAACCGGATCATAAGACACGTACATGCGGTTATCCAGGTTCCAGATCAAACCACTTTTCTGGTGCTCAAGGTTGTTGTTGTTGCCAACTGTTGGGCTGGTGTAAACGGTTGTCTTTTTGTCAGACACACCGTCGCCATTGGTATCCTGAAAGCAGAATACATCGTTAGTCCAGGTAAGGCTTACTAACAAGCGGCCATTATCAAGCGGCTGCAATGTTCTTGGCATTACAATGTTATCAACGTAAATGGTCATTTTATCCATCACGCCGTCGCCATTGGTATCTTCTAAAAGCTTAATTCTACATTTTTCATCACGCTGGCCGGTACCGTCCGCGTCAAGCATATAAGTATTTAATTCTGCTACGTACATTCTGCCCATACCATCCCATGCAATAGCAACGGGCTGGCTTACCATTGGCTCTGAAGCTACCAACTGCAAGTGGTAACCGGCAGGCAGGTAAATGTGCTTCATTTCTTCTTCAGGCGATTTTGGCGTTGGGTCAGGGTGCATATTCACCTTTATCCTACCTGCGGCATCGCGCTCTACAGGGTATTGTGTAGCATACTTTTGAGACGGCTTACAGGTATAAAAAGCCACTGCTGATACGCAGGCTATACCCAAAAGCCACTTGTTGTTATTTTTCATTATCACGGGTTATATTTAGTTTTTAGTTTTAGTACTCGGGTGTAATTGATTACATTTTTTTACGGCCCATAGCATATTCAATACCTGCTAAAAGGTGCTGTAGCAAAAGCGGCTCCTGAAAAGAGGAATCTGTATGACCCAGTGCGGTGTAAAAAGCACGGCCACCATCATAATCATGCCACCATGCTAAAGGGTGATCAGCACCCATTTTTGCCTGCGGACTTCTGCCATAAACTTCCGGAGCTGCAGATGACTCATCCAGCTTTAACAATACATGCACATTCTGCGGCATAGCTCTGTAGGCATACCATTCATCTTTACGTTCCCAACGCGCAGGTAACATTTTGGTAGCTGCAGAAGTACGGTCAACAACATCAATAGTTGCCGTTGGTGTACCCATTGGATGCGCCTTGAAATATGCGCCAACCAGTTTGCCATACCACTCCCAGGCATACTCACCGTCTGATGCAGCGTGTATACCAACATAACCGCCGCCACCTTGTATAAAAGATGTAAATGCTGCCTTCTGCGCATCATTAAAGATGTGTGCACCAGTGGTGCTTACAAGTATAACAGCAGCGTATTGCTTCAAATTCTCAGGTGTAAATTTATTAGCGTCGCTGGTGGTATCGGCAACAAAATTATTTTCGGTACCCAATTTCATTATGGCAATAGCACCGGGTATTCTGGAAGCGTGTGCATAAGCAGGTCTGCCGTTGTCACCAACACCTATTTTGGTGAAAACCAAAACCTTATTTGATTTAGAAGAGCCTTTTTTTGCGCTAGAGCACGATGCTGTAATGCCTATAACTGCAATTAAAGCAACGCTACAGATCCCTCTGTAATATTTTGTAAAATTTGTCATGTAAGAATGGTTTATAATTTGGTTTAATATGAATCGGCCGATCTAAAACAAGTTAATTTATACCCCGATCGTGAAGTACAAATATTTATTTTTTATTGTAAATAAAAAAGCCCTACCATTAAAGGTAGAGCTTTTTTTTTACTTAGTTAAGTGACAATATGTATTGCACCATCTTTTTTACATCAGCCGGTGCCAGTGATGGGTGCGGCGACATTGGCACAGCTCCCCAATTGCCAGAACCACCTGCAATCACCTTTTTAGTTAATAAATCATAATTAGCTTCGGTAGGTGCATATTTTTTTGCTACTTCAATATAAGCAGGGCCAACTAATTTAGTATCCTCTTTATGGCAAGCTAAACAATCTGATTTTGTAAGGGCCTGTTTGCCTATTACCAGATCAGCCGCGCTTGGTTTTGCCACCTTTGATTTTGTAACCGTTGTGGTTTTTTTAACCGTAGTGGTTTTTTTGGTAGTTTGACCGAATGATAAATTAGCAACAAGCATAGCACATATAAAACTTGTTAATACGATAGTTCTCTTCATCTCCTTTTGTGTATATAATTAATTGTTGTATTAGTATTTAAACTGCTGTAAGTTGAGCCAACAAATTTAAAAAATATGGGCTCAAAAGCAAGGCCGCCCATGTGGTTCTAAAAATTGATCAGCCACTTTTTTGACGTTAAAACGCTTTGATAGTTTAAAAAAGTGTTAAATAAATAGCAAATAATACATACACTGCTTACTGTAAGGGATACACTCCGTTAATCATCACCCTAAAAAAAATTTCACTGTAGTATAATTGTTACTAAAAGCCGCATTCAAACGCCAGCAATCGATTGCAAAACGGGAAATTAACGCTCCTTAAATCGTTAAAAAACTACCATCCTGTCCGGAAATTTCTCGCCATAGTTCATCACCATGTTGCGAATATAATCGTTACCCGGATAAGGAGTGAGTTGGGTTTTGAGCTGTTGCAGATCATTGGTTTGAAACCCCGGCGTAATATAACCCATCCCATAAAACTGGCCCCGCTCTACCAGTATGCAGCTATGCTCATCGTAATTGCGGCCTTCATCGCGTATGGCGAAGGTTGGCAGGGCGTTTTTCAACCCTTCAATGGCATTGGCTACTTTAATATTATATTCATCAACCGGTTGCATGCCTTCGCAGGCGCACGAACCTGTTTGGCCACCTGTGCACGCGCTACTGTTGCGCTGTATAAAACAAAACTTGGGGCAAAGCTCAAACTGATCAATTAAACTATGGATAATACTGTAACCTTCGTTTATTGAATTACAGGTATACACAGGCTGTAAGGCAAATTTGCGCCGTTTATCAACCGCCAAACGCATATATCCGCTCTGATCCTCAAAAACAAAAAGCCCGTAAGCATGCTCAAAGCGTTTTAACGACCGGTTATATTTCGGCCACAGCCTTTTTATTTCAACCGCCTCCAACACAAAAGCTATCAGTTCTGTACCACATTCCTGAAAGGTTACGCGGTGAATGTTTCTCAGAAATTCCTGCCGTTGCGGCCCGGGGTTATTTCCTGTAAAATGACTGCAAACCCGCTTTTTTATATTTCGGGCCTTGCCCACGTAAATTACTTTCCCTTTATCGTCATGAAAGTAATAAACGCCCGGCATCATCGGCAGCGCTTCAATGTCAGTTTTAGGCAAATGCGGGGGTAATAATTGCTCTTTTGAGTTTTGTTTGAGCGCTTTTTTTATATGATCTTCCCTATCAGCGCGCAGCATCATACCAAATAACTCTGCGGTTGCCTCGGCATCGCCCAGCGCCCGGTGGCGACTTTCGTTATCAATACCTAAACTATGGCACAGCCTGCCTAAACTGTAGGATGCATGGCCAGGCAAAATTTTACGCCCCAATCTAACTGTGCATAACTTATTGCAAGTAAGATCATACCCTGCTTGTGCTAAATGGTAGCGAACAAAAGAATAATCAAAATTAACGTTATGCGCCACGAAGATCTTCCCGTGAAGCAGGTGGTAAACATCAGCCGCCACATCCTCAAAAGGCGGGGCCTGCTCTACCATATCATTGGTAATACCCGTAAGCGCGCTAATGTAAATGGGTATTTCGCGCTGCGGATTTACCAGCGTACTGTATCGCTGGGTTACTTTTTTGCCATCGTGCAGGCAAATGGCTATCTCGGTAATACCATTCGCGCTGGCATGCCCCCCTGTTGTTTCAATATCTACTATGGCGTACACAGGGTAAAGTTAGTAAGTTTTGCTAATTTATTTAGTTATGAAGAAAAAATAAGTTGTGTTTTATTTTGTCCACTAATTTTACCTCACCGTAATCTCCCCATCCCCATAAACCACATCCTTACCGCTTGTACCCTGCACAACAATCCTGAATTTGCCGGTTATATCACCTGTAAAAAACGAGAAAGATGTTTCGCCCTTCTCGTTAGTTCTTACTCCGGGTTTCCAAAACAAAGTGGATAAATATTGCGGTTCCAGTTGACCGTCCGGGTTTCTGTTCAGGCCGTAAAATTCGCGGGCAGTGTAAATGGCAAAAACCTCCTTTCCGGTGGAGGTGCAACCTTGGTAAACGCCGCCAAAAATAGGCTGACCTTTTACGGGTGCGTACACTTTGCTGTTTGATGGGTTGTGGTAAATGCAATTTAAGTAACCAGACTGGCACACATAATCGCCGCACTCGTTACGCTGGCCATACATGGGGCCATTGTTTTTCGCTCCCTTGATATTAACCTCGTTTAGTACAATACTTTTTTCCGTACCTTTTAACTGTTGGTCGGTGCTGCTCTGAATAGTTTGCGCAATGCCCCAATTTTTTAAAATAGCGGCGTCCGCTACCTGCCGGTTTATGGCTTTAAAGGGATTGATCAACTGTATGGTATAACCTTTCTGTTCCAGCATATCCGACCATAAATTCACTTTGTTACCTTCTGCTATTTCTAAAAGTTTAGGATTGAGCGTAAACGATCCGTCTGCAGCGGTTATTAGCTTATCAAATTTCTTGTTGCGCAACACAAGTAATTGCAACGAGTCTTTTATAGGTTTACCGCGATGAAGCACATTACCCCTAAACTCCGGCTGCTCACCAAGCTTTAATGTGTCGGTAGCTTTATTTTGCATCAGGGCTTGCCAGGAATACCGCCTCCAGCCTTTGGTCAGGAACATATCCTCCAGGAAGCTTTTGTTATTGAATCCCCTTCCCTGCGGATCGCGGGGTAACGGGCCCAGGTCATGGTTAAGGTAAACATAACTTTCTATGTCCAACTCCTTGTCGCCTTCCACCCGGCTCTCCTGCAAGGCAGCTATTGATAGCACGCCCTGTATAGGGTTACCCATATGGTCTTTCAGTAAAACGCCTGCCTGTACGCTGTCTCTTTTGTTATAGATCTCTTTGTCTGTTTTAATAAAGGCGCTTATTTTTTGATCATAATGCGCGAAAAACAGTCGCTCTGCAAGCGGCCGCCCTTCCTCATCCAGTAAAGTTACCGTGGCAATACCTTTTGGTAACATCGCTAGCGGCAGACTTACCTTTTTGCCATTACCAGTAGCTTGTATATCAAAATAATTAAAATGCTCCCTATAATTATGCACCAATACGTTAAGCTTTCTTGCAGCTTTGCTGTAAACGGTAATTACAAGGGTATCGTTCACCACTGCATTGCTGAGGTGAAGATTAACACCGTTTTCAAGCATATCGGGCAGATGGTATATGCTATCACGATCAATATAATTATTGGCTTTCACCTTCAACGTGTACCGGCTTCCGGCATCGGGTTTAAGGCGGAAACGGCCAATGCCATAACTATTGGTATTAACGGTGCCCACTAATTTATCATCAGCATATAATGTACCGCTGAGTGATAAAGGCAAACCATCCGCTGTGTTGGTTTCTAAACCTACCAGGCTTTCTAATCCGTTAGTCAGGTTCCCTCCTTCGGGAAAAAACCGGACATTTAAGGCCTTTGACTGCCGCCTGGGCAATTTTACGCTCAGATAAAGGGTATCATAATTATAACTTACCGCTGTAAGTAATACAGGAGCACTGCCGATGAGCTGCGCGGCGGGTATGGATATATTTACATTACTGTCATCGTCGGCTAAAGATATTTTTTGCTGTTTTCCATTGCCTATGCTATAGCTTATTACCGGTTTGCCTTTGCGTTCATAATCTTTTATAATTAAACTCACGTTTGCTTTTATAACTCCATTGGTAATTGTTGTATCCAATAGGGTAAGCGTAGCATTAAACCGGCTTTGCATAATGCTTTTTATGGTGATAGGTTGCGAAAATGCTAGAACAGGCTTTCCATGCTGGTCGAGCAGATTAGTACAGGCGTTAAGCAGATAGTTACCGGGGGGGATATTATTGGGAATGACCAGGCTGCCGTTACTAAAATTATCTTTTATTACGTGCTGTTGCTCAAAAAAAATCTTTCTGTCATCCTCGCGCATAAGCGACAGAGATAAAATACTATGCTGACGCGTGGTTACCGGACCATTGTTAATGAGGTAGGCCGAGAACCAGATTGCTTCGTTATTAGTGTAGAGGGTTTTGTCGGTATGGACAAACAGAATTTCTGAAGAGTTTGTACGCGAATATAATGACAGCCTTGCGCGCAGCGCATCTAAATTTAAAGACTTTGTTTGCGACCGGGCATTGCCGCCAAAAAACGGCAAAACCAGATATAGCAATAGCGCTAGCTTTTTATTCATTTAAAGGTTCCTCTAAAAATAAACTACTTTACTTCAAAATGCACAGTATATGGTTGCAAAGGATAACCTGTTTTGGATTGGAATGATCTGTCAGTAATTATGAAATCATAAGTGTGTCCAGATTTCAAAGTCAATTTAAGCTTGAATGATTTACGATCATCTGCGAATCCTGCTACACCTGAAATAGGAAACTGCTGTTTACCGCCTTCGCCAAAATTAAAAGAATAGCCTTCACCCATAGGTTCAGAAAAGTTAATGGTAACTTCTGTGAGTGAGGAAGAAACATCGTTCTGATTATTAATTTTCGGCGTGAGGCTAATTACCTGCGGTTGCAGCTTTTCAAATTTGCTTAACAGCGCCTGCTTGTTAATCGGCTCTTTATAAAACCCTGATTCCCTGAGAAAATCTGTAACCTGCTGTTCGTTGGTGTAATCTAGTTCGATGATCTTTTTGATCGCCAGTCTTTTGTCCGTATGATGTAGATAATAATTCTGGCATATAACATAACCCAAGAAATAACCAAGGTCAGGATGTGGGTTATTAGAGCCATTATACAACCAGTTACCAGTGGCTGTACTGAACATTTCAACGAGAAAATTATCTTTTAACTCTTGCTGATGTTCCCGGCCGTAAATCATATAAGCGTTATTGTTTTTCTTGTGCGTAACCAGTTCTGCAACAAATTCCGCTGATCCTTCCATTATTGTCTGCGCAAGCAACAGCTGCACTTCACCTGCCTTTTGCTGGGTATGGACATATTCATGAACATTGAGCGCGACAAGGTTCGAAGGCTGTTGATGCTTGAAAACATTCTTTAGCCAATCGTTCAATTCCGAAGCATCAGTAGTTTCGTCTGCTGTTGCGATTTCTGTACCAATGAGCACCACATCATCTGTAGTGGTACCTCCTGAGCGCAAACCTCCTACAGTAAAGTACATCTTAGCCGGGCGGATTTCCGGGTATAGCTTTCTAAAATTATCAAGACTTTGTGTAATAGCAGGAACTTGATTTTTGATATTTAATGTGTTTCTCCTAATGCTTTTCCAAAATTTAGGGTATTTATGAATCAGTGTAACCCACAACTTTGCATTGTAGTCGCGGGCTTTCATAAAAGCTTTCAGGCCCGGTGTGCCTTTATCCACGTAAACCCTTTGAATAAATTCTACTTGCTTTGTTGTATCACTTGTAGTAGCGACACTATCATAGGCTTGCCAAAACCGGTCAACATCATCGGTATAAACGATCTTTAAATTGTGTTGTTGCGCTTGAATTAGTAAAGGAAAACAAAAAGTGACGACGAGCAGGTAAATATATTTCATGATAATTTATAGACGAATCTAATTTAACTATGTGACATAAAAATATGATTATTTAATTATAACAGACCAATGAGGTAGTCTGCACTTTTATATTTTGATAGCCAAAATTATTAAAGAAATAAGTTTCCTCTGCGCTCTCAATGGAACAAGCCGGGTGCTATCTACAGATTTGGCAGCTTAGGTTTCAGACTGTTTATTCTATTACCTTTTCCGTCCTTTTAGTATGTTTAAATATCATTGGTTTGCAGCAATGACAATTGTGCCTTTATGATATAGCGCTACTTAGCCGCGCAAATCAACAAAGTGAGCGATGCCCATTTCTTTTTAAACAGTTAGTGTGTCTAATGTTTTATATACAACTTTAGCTTAAATAAGTTCAGCAATCGCCACCAACCTCGCAGCTATCCCCTTCAATTACATCCAGTTTATCCGCTTTATTTTCTGCAGCCCACTCGGTGTGGGCTTTCTGCAATGTTTGCAAAAATACAGGCACTGCCTGCGCACCCGATATTCCGTATTTATTATCCAGAACAAAAAAGGGCACCCCGCTTATGCCATATTGCTGCGCCTGTTGTATATCGGCGTTAACCTCAGCGGCGAATTCGTTATTGGCAAGCGTTTGTTCAACAATGGTTTTATCTAAACCAATAGACTCCCCTAAATCGCCTAGCGTACCATGGTCGGCTATGTTTTTACCTTCGGTAAAATAGGCATTAAACAAGGCCTCCTCCGCATCTTCACCTTTACCGTTTTGTTTAGCCAGGTGCGCAAAGCGGTGCGCGTCAAAACTGTTGGCTACAACGGCCTTATCAAGATCATAAGATAAACCAACCTCAGCAGCCATTTGGGTAACATGGTTGTTCATTTGTCGGGCATGGTCAATTGTCCAGCCTTTGATATCTGCCAGATACTGTGTTACGTTGACCGAAGGATCTGTTTTTAAATGTGGGTTAAGCTGAAAGCTTTTCCACTCCACCTCGATATCAGCTTTGCCATCAAATTGCTGTAAAGCTTGCTCAAACCTGCGTTTGCCAATGTAGCAGAACGGGCACATCACATCAGACCATATTTGTACTTTCATAATGCTAAGTTAGCCAAGGTGAATTTTATAGCGGTAAGCGCAAAGTAAAATTAGAGGCGCTAACACAGGGATTGTGTGACCTTACCCTGTGATTTTTCACCTGCCGGCGGAGCAAAAAAACGCTTGTTTTATAGTTGATTGATAATAAGCAGCTTACATTAAAATCACAGCTAAATCTACTGACTTATAAGTTGCGTCATCTTGTTCCGCTCTATTTTATAAGCACCTACTAATCAAAACTTTAAAAATCATCTTGTTCCGCTTTGCTCCGTTTGTTTCACATTCCTACCGGAACAAAACGATCTAATTGCTTACCTCAATCAGAACAAAATCGGTTTTAGGCGCGTCACAAACCGGGCAGTGGTAATCAGCTATGGTCTCAAAATCAGTATCTGGCGCAACATTATTCAATGGGTCGCCATATTGTTTATCATAACGGCTCAGGCAGCAGCTACATTCATAAAATGTTATGTTATCATGTTGCTGAACTGTATTATCAGGAAGTTCAGCAGGTTCAATTGCCTCGCACTGTAGGTTTTGGAACTGGTGGCATAGCGCAACCAGCTTTTCACTTAACAAACCCTGCTCCAACCTTTCGGCGTAAACAACTTCGTCTCTGGAGTTAGGATTAAAATCACGCGTATGCGAAATATTGTACAAGCCACCGGCTTCTTTTTTTATTATGATAGATCCCTGCAAACCAGTTTTAGCCTGCGTTTTAATGGCAAAGCAAAGCTGATAAGTGCGCAGGTCGGCCTCCTCAAACTGTCGTACCAATTGCAATTTGAGTTCGAGGCCTTCACTGCAAACGTCTTCCACCTGCCAGTTCAACTCATTAGCGGCGTGGCGTATATTAAAATGGTATTTGCTCAGTATCAATCCCCATTGCGGGCGGTCGGCTTGTTCTATGCCTTTTACAATAAGCGATTTCCAGGGCGTGGTATAGATCTGCCCGATACGATTTTTTAAACAAAGCAGGCAAACATCTTTTAAAAAGCCAATAGAGAAAAGCTCATTACGGCGATAAACGCCCAGCCAGTATTTATTGCTGTATTTGTTAAAACCCTCGTAATACGGCAGGTAAAAATCAGGAAGTTTAAGTGCTTCAGTTACGGGCTTAAATACTATATCCAGGTTCTTTTGCAGCATTTTATAAAACAGGCCAGTATCAACATCTACCCTGTTATAAAACAGTTCTTTTTTTTTCAGAATGGTTTCTTCAATGGCCTTAGCCAAAGCCGGAATATCCTCGGAATAAACCAGTGTTGGGAAACAATACAACTGATCGGTTTTAGGAAACCTGACATAGGTAAACCAGTAATTATTGGTATTTGAAGCTATAAAATTAATGTGCCCGCTAAAAAACGGTACAAAGGTTTGGTTGTTGTCAACCAAATTTACCTTTAACTTGGGCTGATAATCAAATCCATCAAAAATATCCTTATAAACACCTTCGCGCAGCCAGCCATCGTAGTGCGTAAAAATGGTATCTGCAACATAAGAGCTTATAATGTTTGGGTGACTGTCGCTGTCAACCTCATAGCTGATGGCTGATTTCAGCATGTCCAGCTCCATATCCTCCAGGCGATCGTCTGCAACGCTAAAATAGAGCTGCTGCCGGTTGCCAAAGCGGATATTATCTGCCCCGGCGCCCTCGGCAATGAGCAGTATCTCATACAGATCACCTGCTGATATAAAGCCGCCCGGTAAGTTTATTTTGATCAAACGCTCCATACCCTATCCCGCTTTAGCCATTAAATTATTTGCAAGTGCCGCATCCAGCAAGCGCTTAACTTCGGGCTTGCATGATCCGCAACCCATACCCGCGCCGGTGGCAGCGCATAACTCTTTCAAACTTTGGCAGCCGCCATCTATTTTATTCTGAATATTGCCGCTGCCTACGTTATTGCAACTGCAAACCAGTTTACCTATAACCGGCTCGGCTGCATTGCCACTGCGCAGCAATTGCATGCGTTTTTCGCTTAGTTCTGTTTTGTTGGCGATCAGTTCCCTGAATTCTAAAAACTCACTTTTATCCCCTATCAATATAGCGCCTACCAGCCTGTCTTGATGAATAATGCATTTTTTATAATAGCGCTTGGCTTTGTCTATAAATACCACTTCTTCGTAATCGGTATCATTAGGGCATTCTGACAGGCCAATGCTGCACAGATCAAAACCATGGATTTTGATGATGTTCATAAACAGGCTGCCTTTATAATAGCTGGCAATATCGCCATTCATATAAGCGGCAACCACGCCAGCCTGCTGCTCGGCAGCGGCTGATATGCCATAAAGGGTACCATCAAATTCGGCAATTTCGCCAATAGCGTAAACGTTAGGGTCGCTGGTTTGCATGCGCTCATTTACTATCACGCCGCGGCGGCATTCCAGTCCGCTTTCTTTGGCTATCTCGAAATTCGGATTGGTACCAATTGCCAGTATTATTGCATCGCAATTTAGTTTGCGACCGCTCTTTAAGCCAACACCTGTTAATTTAGAACGACCGTAAAACAGCTGGATCTCATCGTCATAATAAATATCACAACCCTGATCCGTCATTTCTTCGTGCAAAAGTTGGCTACCTAATGCATCTAACTGCCTGTTTAAAAAGCGGGAGGTTCTGTGTATGATAGTGATCTTAATAGCCATTTCGCGCAACGATGCCGCCATTTCTAAACCCAGCAAACCACCGCCCACTACTACTACATGGCCGTTCTGCGGTACGTGCTTTTTAAAGTTATCAGCATCGGTACGATTACGCATGGTAAAAATGCCTGGTAGTTGCGGCACGTTTCTCGGCACTGCTGCCCGGCTACCGGTAGCCATCAGCAAAACATCATAAGGCGTTTTAACACCTCTTGAGTCGGTAACTATTTTATTGGCGCGATCAATTTTTTCAATACTTACACCGCGCAGCAGGTTGATGTTATATTCCGGCTCTTCTTCGTCTGTCATTTTTACCAACTGCTCCCATTTCTGCTCACCGCTAATGTAATCGGGCAACATAATGCGGTTGTAGAACGGGAAGTTCTCTTTACTAAAGACAGTTATTTTATCTTCCTTATTCAGTTCGCGGTATGATTTTACAAAACCATACGATCCTGCGCCTGCGCCAATCACTACGATTCGCTGAAAAGGCTTTTTATATTTCTCCACCCTTACGGCGCAGTATTTAAAGTCCGGTTCCTTAGACAGCGGGTCGATCTGATCAGAAGTAAGGTTATTAGCCCTGTTCAAATCATTACCTAATACTTTACCCCAGTGCATCGGCAAAAAAACAACACCTTGCTTTATTTGGGTTGATATTTTGGCCTTAACCTGCACTTCCCCGCGTTTTGAGGTGATTATGGTAACGTCACCCTCATTAATTTGCAGTGCCTCGGCATCTACCGGATGGATCTCTAAAAATGATTGCGGATAATGCTGATTAAGCTTATTGACCTTACCCGTTTTGCTCATAGTATGCCACTGGTCGCGGATGCGGCCCGTGGTTAGTACAAAAGGGAAATTTGCATCAGGCATTTCACTGGTCAGCGTATCAGGAACTGCATGTATAATAGCCCGGGTTGATGGAGTGTAGAATTTCTTGTCAGTAAATAAACGGGGTGTGCCATGCAGCGGACTTTTCTTTTTAAATGGCCATTGCACAGTTTTGCGCGCCTTTAAAATATCGTAGTTAAGTCCGCTTATATCAATATTGGTTTTCTCTGTCAACTTAGCATGTTCCGCATAAATTGCCGCAGAGTTTTCAAAGTCAAAACCTTTGTAGCCCATTTTTTGCGCAAAGCGACAAATGATCTCGGCATCAGGTAAAGCTTCACCCGGTGCATCAATAATTTTATTCAGATAGCTTATGCGCCTTTCAGAGTTGGTCATGGTTCCCTCCTTTTCGGCCCAGGCAGCAGCGGGCAAAATCACATCAGCATATGCTAAACTTTCTGATCGGTTAGTTACTTCCTGTACTACTACAAATTTGGCTTTCTTAAGTGCCTCTTCGGCCAAACGTACATTAGGTAAGCTGGTCATCGGGTTGGTACATAATATCCAAATGGCTTTTAACCGTCCATCGTTTAGTGCCTCAAACATTTCGGTAGCCGTTAGGCCCGGTTGCGAATTAATAGTCGCCCCACCCCAAAATTTTTGTACTTCCTCGCGATGAATGGGATTTGCTAGATCGCGATGCGCAGGTAATAAGTTGGATAAACCACCCACCTCGCGGCCTCCCATAGCATTGGGTTGCCCGGTTAACGACATTGGGCCTGAGCCGGGTTTACCAATATGCCCGGTAATTAAATTAAGATTAATCAGGCTCAAATTTTTGTTTACACCAATGGCGCTTTGGTTAAGCCCCATTGTCCACATAGAAATATAGCCACGGGCGTTGCCTATATACTTTGCGGCTAAGCGGATATCGCTCTCGCTAACACCGCAAATTAATGCCGACTCATGTACCGTTTTGCTAAATACTAGTTCGCTGTAAACTTCAAATCCTTCGGCATGGTTGGTAATAAAATCCAGATCTATGTCACCGTTCTCTATCAATACGCGGCCAATAGCGTGGTTAAGCGTAATATCAGTTCCGGGATTGATCTGTAAATGCAGATCTGCTATGCTTGCGCTATCCGTAACGCGGGGGTCAACTAAAATAATTTTTATGTGCGGATTGGCCGCTTTGTGCGCTTCCACCCTTCGCCATAAAATAGGATGGCACCAAGCTGGGTTGGCACCTGTAACATAAAAACAGTCGGCCATTTCTATATCATCATAACAAACAGGCACGCTGTCTTCGCCCAGGGCTTTTTTATAGCCAACAACCGCGCTGCTCATGCACAGGCGGGAGTTGGTATCAATATTATTGCTGCCAATGAAACCCTTCATCAGCTTATTCAACACATAATATTCTTCTGTAAGGCACTGTCCCGAAGCATAAAATGCTACCGAATCAGGCCCATATTTATCAATAAAAGTTTTAAAAACTGCAGCAGCACGGTCAAGCGCATCGTCCCAGCTTACACGTTGCATAGGCATGCTTTTGTTGTACCGCATCTGCGGATATAGAAGCCTGTCGCTTTTGTCGTTAACAGTGTGGTGCAGGTTTATCCCCTTGCTGCAAAGCATACCCTTATTTACGGGGTGATCCTTGTCGCCTTCAAGCGTAATAGTGCCGTTTTTTTCCTTATTTACAAGCACACCACAGCCCACCCCGCAGTAGCAGCAGGTAGAAGTAAAGCTTTGGGTGTTCTTTTTGGTCATAAGTAGTATTAAAGGAGATGGTTTAAGCAGCGCTACCTGCCATATTTTTGTTTAGCTGAACATCAGCATCTGTTTGTTTTTGAAACCGGGTTATCAATATTATAACAGATATAACAATTACGATATACCCTATATAAGTAAATGCCTGTACATAAGTTATCGTCTCTGATTTAAACAGGAAGCCGAACATCATGCCACCAACGTTACCGCCGGCGCCAACAATACCGCTTACCAAACCAACATTTTTGCTGTTTACAAATGGAACTATACCGTAAGTTGCCCCGTTGGACATTTTAAGGAACATAGCGAATGTAAGCATAGAAACAATGGCCATAGCCAATGAGCCCGCCTGCGCGAAGATTAGCAACCCGCAGCCTTCCAATAACAGCATGGCTGCAAGCAACAAGCCCTTTCCGCGCATACCGTATTTTTTGCCTACTTTATCAGAAGCTATACCGCCAACAGCGCGGGCAAATATGTTCATAAAGCCAAATATGCCTGCCCAAAAACCGGCAGAGCTTTGGTTAAGATGGAAGGTATCTACAAAGTGCAGGGCGGCAACGTTATCAAAAGTAAGCTCCATGCCAAAACACATAGCGTAGGCCAACATCAAGGCCCAAACACGCCAATCGGCCAATACGGTCCAATCTGTTTTGGTGTTTTGCTGTTTGTGGCCTATCTCGTCATAATTGCCGTTAGGTGTGTCTTTAGTATACTTATGGTATAAAAATGCCATTACCAACATCATCACTCCGGGTACTATCATGGCATAGCGCCATGCTTCCGCAGGCGAATAACCAAAGCCAACAATGGCGGCAAATATTATAGGCATTACCATATTGGTTACACCGCCGCCTAAATTACCCCATCCACCTGTTATGGCATTTGCAGTACCCTTAATGCTGGGTGCAAACATCATTGATGTATGGAACTGGGTAATAACAAATGAAGCACCTATAACGCCAATGGCCAACCTAAATAATAAGAAACTGGTATAACTGTCTGCCAAACCAACTAAAAAAACCGGCACGGCTCCAACAATCAATAATCTTACAGCTGTTTTACGTGGGCCCCAGGTATCGCATAGCTTACCTATTAGCAGGCGGGCTATAATGGTTGCTGTTACCGATGCAATGATGATGTTACCCACTTGCGCTTTTGTTAAACCCAATTCGGTGCGGATAGTTGGCATTAAGGGTGCCAAACCAAACCATCCAAAGAAACACACAAAAAACATTAACCAGGTTATGTGGAAAGTGCGCATTTGCACCCCGCTTAAACTGAAGATCCTGATCTTACTGAGTTGATTTGCTGTTGTAGTCATGCTGTTTTATTTTAGTGTTGTATTGCTATTAGTGGTTGTCGTTAATAGAAAATCTGTCTATAAGTAAGTTAAGTAACCTGTCGTGTATTTCCATATACTTCGGGTCGTGTACAATATCTTTTTTATTACGGGGGCGGGCCAGCGGAATATCAACGATTTCTTTGATAGTAGCCGCTGGGCCGTTATTCATTACCACTACCCTGTCTGACAAGAAGATGGCCTCTTCAATATCATGCGTAACCATTACAATGGTTTTTTCGCGGTTGTCCAGGTTCCAAAGTTTTAGCAGTTCAATATGCATAGCGCTTTTGGTCAGGGCATCTAAAGCGCCGAAAGGCTCATCTAACAATAAAATTTTAGGGTTGATAGAGAAAGCGCGGGCTATGGCCACCCTTTGCTTCATACCGCCAGACAAATGGCCCGGCAGTTTATCTTTGTGCTCCCACAAGTGAACCATTTTAAGGTTAGACTCAACAAGAGCACGTTTTTGGTCGCTGCTTAAGTTTGGAAGGGCCGAATCAACGGCTACCATAATGTTTTTATACACGCTCATCCAGGGCAGTAGCGAGTAGTTTTGAAAAACTATGCCCCTGTCCGGTCCCGGGGCTGTTACTTTAGCACCATTGGCGTAAACCTCGCCGCTGGTAGCCTTAACCATACCACTGATGGTACCCATTAAGGTTGATTTACCACAACCTGAGTGACCGATCAGCGAAATGATCTCTCCTTTTTGTACGGTTAAATTTATATCCTTAACAGCCGTATAAACGCCCGTTGGAGTTTTAAAGCTTACGGTAACATTGTTAACCTCTATACTTGTTTCGGCGGCAGCTTGTTTTAACAGCGCGTCTGCCACGTCCTCAATGTTTTTATCCACTGTAATAACTGATCTATCTATCATGATGAAAGTAATTTAAAGGTTAAGCCGCGTACGAAAAACGTTGCTGCAACCAGGTAAAACATTTATCCAGTAATGAACCTACTATACCAATAATTATAATGGCCACTAATATTTTAGCTACGTTGCCGCCGTTGAAGCCTTCTTCCCATACAAAGTAGCCCAGACCCATTCCGCCCGAAAGCATTTCGCCGGCAACAATAACCATCCATGCTACGCCGATTGAAAGGCGCAAACCGGTTATAACATGCGGAAGGCTGTATGGAACCAGTATTTTGGTAAGGTATTTCCAGCTTGAAAAGCCAAATGCACGACTTACATTCTTATGATCCTGCGGAACGCTTGCAGCTCCTACCGCTGCATTTATTAAAGTAGGCCATAGTGAACAGATGAAAATCATAAAAATGCTGGCCTTAGGCGAATCCTGAAAAATAGCCAAACCTAAAGGGAACCATGCCAAAGGCGATACCGGGCGCAAGATCTGTACAATAGGGTTAACTATTTTCATGGCTATTTTGCTGCTGCCCATCAGCATGCCCAATGGGATGGCCAACAAACTGCCCAAGCCAAAGCCTATACCTACGCGACCTAAAGAGCTAAAAAGTTTGGTGCCTATGCCTTTGTAATCGGGATCATTCTGAAAAGGTTGCTGCATTACTTCTTTAAATACAACCCACGTATCTTGCGGACTTGGTATCTCATTGCTGGTCAGCTTTGATATGCCTGCCCAGATGCCACCCAATATAAACATGCCTGCACAGAAGTACCCGAAGGAGATTAGTGACTGAACTGAAAATATCTTTTTCATTTTGTCTTTATTTAAAAGATGAATTAAGCGGCAGGCTGCTGTTACAGCCTGCCGATAGAAATTATTTTTTTGCTCCGGCTATATAAGCAGCGGGGTTATTCGGATCGAAAGTGATCGTCTCCAAGTTTGTCTTAAACGGTTTCATGTCGTCGGACACAGGCACTCCCATGCTCTTAGCTACCTCTTCATATAAGTCTGACATAATGAGTTTCTCTGCAATTGCTTTGTAATTTGGAGGTGTTGTTAGCATACCAAACCTTACATATTGCGCCATGAACCAAATACCGTATGATACGCGCGGTGTATTTACCTGACCGTTTTTATAAAAGATCATGTAATCGTCTTTGTATTTTTGCACACCCAGGTCGCAACCCAGATCGGTTGAACCCATCAGTCTTGCTTCTATCACCTGAACAGGTGCATTCACATAATTAGGTCTGCTTAAAAACAAAGCGGCTTTTTTGCGATTGCTCATTACGTCTAACCACTTGCAGGCCTCGATGATGGCTTTCATTACATTTTTCAGATCTTCTTTGTCGGTATCGGCAAAAGCTTTGTTTACTACCAATGCTTTCTCGGGGTGATCTTTCCAAATGTCCTGGCTGGCAATGTGCGTAAAGCCGATGTTTTGTGTAGCGGCAACACCGTTCCAGGGCTCGCCTACGCAAAAGCCTTCCATGTTGTCAACCTTCATGTTAGCTACCATTTGCGGTGGAGGGATAGTGATAATACCTACTGATTTTGAATTTACACCCGCTGCTGCCAACCAGTTACGCAACCATATATCGTGTGTACCACCCGGAAACGTCATGGCGAAAGTGACTTCTTTTTTTGCTTTTAGCTGCTTTACAGCATTGGCAACACTTTTAATATCTTTGTAACCAACAGTTCCGCAGAAGTCTTTTGATAAAGTGATAGCCTGGCCGTTGTTGTTCAGTATCATGGCTATTTTCATTTCTGAACCGGCTTTACCGCCTATGCCTGTGTATACTGAGAAAGGCATGGAGAACAGGCAATGTGCGCCGTCTAACTCGCCATTCAATATTTTATCACGTACAACAGCCCATGATGCTTCTTTAGTGATCTGAACATCAACACCATATTTAGCGAAGAAGCCCATTTCTTTAGCTATCACCAGCGGTGCGCAATCGGTTAGTGGTATAAAGCCTAATTTAATTACACGTTTGGGTGGATTAGCGCCATTCGCTATGCCAAACAACAGGGTTAGCAGTAAAAATGCCAAGTAAAATTTTGATCTTGTGTGTATATTTTGAGTCATGATTTCTTCGTTTTAAAGGGTTTGTGATTATCTGATGGCTACCGGTTTAGTGTACAAAAAGTCGGGCGTAAACCTTATCATAAGGTATCCCCATGTGGCTGTCTTGTTGTAGTTAGCCGCAACAGCATCAGTAGTGGCTTGCGATTTGGCGAAAGGCATACTGTCAGTTGCTTTCATTATAGAATAGCCTAATTCAATGTTGGTAAACTTATTCATGTTGTAAGTAAGTTGCAAATCAACCTCTTTACCTAAATTTTTACCTATTACTGAACCATCAGCCTTTTTCATATCCTTATTTAAGGCGAACGAGTGCAGATCAGCACCTATTGAAAAAGCGTTGGCCGCATATTTTACCTTAAAATAAGCGTTGTTTAAGCCTCCTGCCGGGGCGCCTGTGCCCACGTAGAAGTAATCCATATATCCCCAGAATTTATGCGGCGTTCCGTATAAGGGGTCAAAACGATTATCTTTACCTGATGGGCTTGTGGCGCTGTTGCCTGATAGCACATCGTACCCGGGTGTAAAGCTTAAATTGCCTTTTTGATAAGTTAAAGCCACCGTATAATGGTAAGCATCCAACGCTACATTATCACGGCTTTTACCATCCTGGCGATAGTATGCCGCCTGCAAAGCAAATTTGCCAAAGCCCGATGCGTTACCAATGGTGTGGTTTACCATTAAGCCATATGTATAACGGCTAACTGTTGAATAATCGAAATCATCCGCTGGTCCGCTCCGCACAAACCTGCGGCCATAAGCGTAGCCGGTTGCCAGGCTTCCTACAGAGTCTATCTTATATTTTTCAAAATTGTCATTAAAATATAATGCGGAAAATTTGGTCTGGTTTATTTTCTTGCTTACGTATAAACTGGTGAAAGATTTGTATTGCTGCGTAGCTGCATTGGTACTTGCCGGGTTGGCAAAAACAGGTGTGCCTGTTTTTGAGCTGTTGTTTGCTGCGCTCCCTCCTGGTGCAAGCGGAAGCATGCCCGCCGGGCTTGCAACTAACGTACCCATTGAATTTTTTACCGTAGCCGGGATGTTTGCCGGCAAATAATCAGTATTGGTGATGCCAAAAGCATCGGTATTTTGGTTGTAGGCATACCCCATATCTACCTGCCAACCGTGATGAACCAATTTTAATAAAGCCATGTCATGGCGGCGACCTTGCTGTAACCAATCCAGGTTACCAATTAAGCGCGAATCATCATAAACCAATTCCTGCCGCCCAATTTTAAAAGATAATTGATCAACCCACTTAAAACCGATGGTCGTATCGGCTTTGTTGGCCAGGGTAAGCTCGGCCCAACCTTCGTGTAAGAACAGCCTGTTGTCCGTTGCCGAAGTTGAAGATGCATCCGCGCCCCACACGCGTACATCCTGCAAACTGGCCCCAACGGTTAGCCTGTCCCATTTATATCCAAAAATTAATCGTGTTCGTTGCGATACAAATCCGGCGTTTTTTGAGTCTTTTAACACCAGGTTTCCAAAGCCGTTTCTTGATTCGGCACGTGGCCTGATTTGCGCGTTCAACGTCATTTGCGCACTGGCATTATATGCCAAAAAGCAGGTTAAAATTACGATTGTTGTAAAAACTCTGCATTGTTTGAGTAGGTTTTTATACATTTGATCAGTTTTTAGTTGTTAAAGCGATAAAACTATTTGGCTCTGTTTGGGAATGCGACCTCCCGGCAGGGCTTTTTTTATATATGATGTGTGGGGTATTATACTAATGCAATTCCTACATACACTTTTCCATCTTCAACTTTTACAGGGTAGGTTTTAATGCTATATTCATCACCGCTGAGGCACTCTCCGCTTAAAAGCGAAAAGGTTTTTTTGTGGAACGGGCAGGCAACTTTTGGCTCACAATCTTCGCCTGCGCTGCCTATCATACCGCGCGAAAGCGCCATTTGCTGTTTGTGCGGACAAAGGTTTTGAGTAGCGTACCACTCATTACGGCGCTTAAAATTGTAAATGGCAATCTGCTCATCGCCGTGTTTCATACAAACCCCGCCATTTTCCGGAACATCATCAATGTAGCAGGCCGGGATCCAATTAATTGCTGTGCTTAGTGTTTCCATGTGTTGTGTTTGTTTAGTATTGTTAGTCCGGAAGTCGGTAAAGACCGGAAGTCAGGAAGATATTGTTTGTTCAATTTGAGCGGTGGCTGTCATCCTGAGCTTGTCGAAGGACGCGCGTAAGGCCTGCCCGCCATGGTTCGACAAGCTCACCATGACACCCTTTTATTACCAGCTCGCTTTCACCTGCCCACGCATTTCCTCAAATTTTACGTTAGGATCTTTCTGAGCGGGCTCATTAACAAAGTGCGAGAATTTTTTGCGCAGCTCGGGGTTTTCCACCACCTCTTTCCACTCGCAGTGGTAGGTATTTATCAATAGCTGCATCTCTTCTTCCAGCTTGTCACAAATACCCAGGCTATCATTAATAACTACGTTCTTCAGGTAGCTCATGCCGCCTTCCATTTTGTTAAGCCAGGTAGCAGTACGGGTAAGCGGATCTGCGGTTTTTATGTAGAACATCATAAACCTGTCCAGATACTTAACCAGCGTATCCTTATCAATATCAGTAGCCAATAGTTGTGCATGCTGGGGTTTTGAGCCGCCGTTGCCGCATACATACAAGTTCCAGCCTTTTTCTGTTGCGATGATGCCGAAATCTTTTGATTGCGCCTCGGCGCACTCCCTGATGCAACCGCTTACACCGCCTTTAATTTTGTGCGGAGCGCGGATGCCTTTATATCTGTCCTCTACCTCAATGGCAAATGATACACTGTCATGCAAGCCAAAGCGGCACCATGTGCTACCTACGCAACTCTTTACGGTACGCAGGGCTTTGCCGTAAGCGTGTCCGCTTTCAAAACCGGCATCTATCAACTCTTCCCATATCAATGGCAGGTCACTAACATGCGCGCCGAACAGATCAATACGTTGCCCCCCCGTTATTTTGGTATACAGGTTGTATTTTTTTGCAACTTGTCCTATTACTATCAATTTGTCGGGTGTGATCTCGCCCCCAGGAATACGTGGTACCACCGAGTATGTACCGCCTTTTTGAATGTTAGCCAGGTAACGGTCGTTACTATCTTGTATGGTTGATTGCTTAACGATCACCTCGTTCCAGAGGCTTGACAGGATGCTTGCCACCAGCGGCTTGCAGGTTTCGCAGCCATCGCCTTTACCAAAATGATCAAGCACCAGGTCGTAATTTTTTAACTGGTTCATTTTAACCAGGTCATACAACTCCTGGCGCGAGTAATCAAAATGCTCGCAAATGGTGTTTTTAATGTAGGCCCCATTGGCTTTTAATGTACCGTTTACCAGATCTTTCACCATTGGCATACAGCCACCGCAACCCGTACCCGCTTTGGTGCATTTCTTAATGCCGTCAACAGTGGTAATGCCAAGGTCTGTAACGGATGAACAAATAGCGCCTTTACTTACCGCCTCGCATGAGCAGATCAGCGCGTCATCAGGCAAGCTCATTACGCCAGCCCCTTCGCTTTCAGCGCCACCCCTTGATCCCAAAATCAGATCCTCAGGATTTGGTGGCAGCACCAGTTTGTTGTTTACCGTTTGCAACAACATATTGTAGGCCTCGGCATCGCCAATTAAAATGCCGCCTAACAAATACTTGCCATCAGTAGTAATATTAATGCGTTTGTAAATCCCCTTGTGCGTGTCTTCAAAAACTATGGTGCGGCAATCAGGCTCAGTAACAAACGCGTCGCCGAAGCTGGCTACATCAACACCAATCAGTTTTAGTTTGGTGCTCATGTCATAACTATAAAACAGCTTGCTGCCGCCGGTTAATTGCGATACAACAATATCGGCCATTTCATAACCCGGCGCTACAAGGCCATAGATCATACCTTCGTACAAAGCACACTCTCCAATAGCGAAGATGCTTTCATCACTGGTTTGCATTTTAGCGTCAACTAAAATACCGCCGCGTGTGCCAACATGCAGCCCCGCCAGTTTAGCCAGTTCATCGCGCGGGCGGATACCGGCAGATATTACCAGCATATCAATTGGCAGTTCGGTTTCGTCGTTAAAGTTTAATGATTCCGCCTTGTGCTCGCCACCTATATAAGATGTGCTTTTGTTTAAGTGTATGTTAAGGCCAAGCTCTTTTAATTTTGATTGCAACATGGCGCTGCCCGCCGAATCTATCTGCCTTGGCATAAGGCGAGGTGCAAATTCTATTACATGTGTATTTTCAATACCCAGATCTATCAATGCTTTGGCTGCCTCTAAACCCAAAAGACCGCCGCCCATTACGGCACCGGTCTTTGCATTTGTGGCATATGCTTTAATAAGGTCAAGGTCTTCAATTGTACGATAAACAAATACCCCCTCCTTTTCAACACCAGGAAGATCCGGCACAAAGGCTGATGAGCCCGTTGCCAAAACCAGGTAATCATATTGTATAGTAATGCCCGAAAGAGAATGAACAGTTTTACTATTACGGTTAATTTCCTGAACCGGATCAGCCAAGTGAAGTGCAATACCGTTATCAGCGTACCATGAGGCGGATGACATCGACAGATCCTCGGCAGACTTCCCGTTAAAATATTCGCTGAGGTGAACGCGATCATAAGCCGGGCGCGGCTCTTCACCAAATACTACAATATTGAAGTTTGATGATCTGGTTACAAGTTTCTCACAGAACTTGTAACCAACCATTCCATTTCCGATCACTACTACCGTTGATTTTTCCATATTGTTAAAGCTTTTATGACCAACACAATAAAAAGCGACCTATTATTGTATTGACATAGCAATTTTATACATAAAAAATCACATTTGCAATTTTTATCTCATTTTAATCATATAATTTGCCGTTATTTTCGATAATATTCGAATTTTAAATAATTTAAAACATATTTTTGTTAAATATTTCATACCAAAACAACTAAAAACACAAAATCAATATAAATTGTTCAACAAAAAACAGGGTTAATTTTAACAGATTTATAAAAATCATTAAAAATACCGCACCAAATCAATCGATTTTATTTAAAAATTGGTTTGATATTGAAATTAAACAAGAAATAATAGAGATTTCGAAAAAAAAACGATAAACAAACACCCAAATAACTCAGAATTATGAAAATAAGGATAAAAGGCAACTCAATTCGGTACAGAATGAGCAAACCAGATGTAGAGCAATTTTTAAGGCTAGGGTATTTAGAGGAAACGGTAGACTTTGGTAAGCAAAACCTGGTGTATGCGATAGAAAAATATAATGAACCGAAACTATGCGCCTGTTTTGAACAAAATAAGATAACGCTATTTATGCCGGAGCATATGGCCATATCATGGCAGGCACCCGAGAGCGTAGGTTTTAGTGGATATTACCACAAGCTTTACCTTTTAATAGAAAAGGACTTTCAATGTTTGGACAATGTGGCGGAAGATCAAACCGACAATTACCCAAACCCCGCTTTGGTTTGTTAAAACAGAACCCTTGAATACAAGAAATGCCGGTAATCGCCGGCATTTGTTATTATTAGTCGTCTGTACCTACAATACCACCGGTATCACTTGGTTCGGATTCAATGTCCAGGCCGTTATTATTAGTGACTGCGCCTGTCTGCGATTGATTTCCGAGATCAGGATAGTTCTCATCAGAAAAAGTTGCGTCTACCTCATCGCCAAATTTTTCTATCTCGGGCGTATCTTTTAAAAAGTCGGGGCGTTTATTTTGTTCTTCGGGGGTATTCAGATCTTTTGTTTCCATAGTTGTAGTATTATACTTTAACAACCCTTTAAAACAAGCAATGTTTTATTCCAGTTAAGCAAAAAAGGGCCACCCTTTAAGGGTAGCCCTTTTTATCTATTGATATTTACACTTAATTTGAAGCAACTTAACTTAATCCTGCGTATTCAAAAACACAAACTGGTTATCAAACATATCCAGCTTTATTTTGCTGTCTTTATCTACTTTACCAGCCAATATTTGTTTGGATAGCTCATTAAGTACCCGTTTTTGTATTACACGTTTTAAGGGCCTTGCACCAAACTGCGGATCATAACCTAATTGTGCCAGCCAATCCAAAGCTTCGTCTGATGCTTCTATGCTTATGCCCATTTCGGCCAGCGTTTGTTGCACTTGCTTAAATTGCAGCTTAACAATATCGCTTATCTCATCGCGGTTAAGCGGGGTAAACATAATTATCTCGTCAATACGGTTTAAAAACTCTGGGCGTATGGTTTTACGCAGCAGCTCAAACAGGTCGCTTTTTGTTTTGGCTATGATGGCATCGCGGTCGCCGTCTTCTAAAAACTGGAAGTTCTCCTGTATAAGGTTTGATCCAATGTTAGATGTCATGATGATAATGGTGTTTTTAAAGTTTACCAAACGGCCCTTATTATCCGTCAAACGGCCATCATCCAACACCTGAAGCAGAATGTTAAACACGTCAGGATGCGCTTTTTCAATCTCGTCCAATAAAATAACGCTATAAGGTTTTCTACGCACAGCTTCGGTTAACTGGCCGCCTTCATCATAACCCACATAACCCGGAGGCGCACCTATCAATCTAGATACCGCATGGCGTTCCTGGTACTCGCTCATATCAATACGCACCATAGCACCTTCATCATTAAACAGGTATTCAGCCAATGCTTTAGCCAACTCTGTTTTACCAACGCCGGTAGTTCCCAGGAAAATGAAAGACCCTATAGGCTTTTTCTTATCCTGCAAACCTGCTCTGCTACGGCGTATGGCATCGCTAATAGCTTCAATAGCTTCCTGCTGCCCGGCAACACGTTTGTGCAGTTCGTCCTCTAAACTCAATAATTTTTCGCGTTCGCTCTGGATCATTTTTGAAACAGGGATACCCGTCCACCGTGAAACCACACCCGCAATATCATCAGCCGTAACTTCTTCTTTCAGCATACGGCTTTCACTTTGGTTAGCCTGCAAAGCTTCCTTCAGTTTTTCAACCTCCTCCTGCGCTTCGCGAATGCGACCGTAGCGCAACTCGGCAACTTTTCCGTAATCTCCGGCACGCTCTGCCTGTTCTGCTTCCAGCTTGTAGTTTTCAATCTGCTCAACTTTTAGGTTGATCCCGTCTACCACGTCCTTCTCCCCCTGCCATTTGGCACGTAACGAATCCCGTTCGGCAGACAGATTGGCAATTTCTTCGCTCAGCTCCACCACTCTTTTATCATCTTTCTCCCGTTTTATAGCCTCGCGCTCAATCTCCAGCTGCATTATGCGGCGCTGCAGCTCATCAACGGCCTCGGGGACGGAATCCATTTCAATGCGCAGTTTGGATGCTGCCTCATCCATCAAATCTATCGCCTTATCAGGCAAAAACCTATCAGCTATATAGCGCTGCGACATTTCAACGGCTGCAATAATGGCTTCGTCTTTAATCCGCACCTTGTGGTGCGCTTCGTAACGTTCTTTTAAACCTCTTAAAATAGAAATAGCGTCGGCCGTATCGGGCTCATCAACCAACACCATCTGGAACCGGCGTTCAAGGGCTTTATCCTTCTCAACATATTTTTGATACTCATTAAGCGTTGTTGCGCCAATGGCCCTCAATTCGCCGCGTGCAAGGGCCGGCTTTAAAATATTGGCCGCATCCATAGCGCCTTCGCCCCCGCCTGCACCCACCAGTGTGTGTATCTCGTCAATAAATAATACAATCTCGCCATCTGCCTGGGTAACTTCTTTTATAACAGCCTTTAAGCGCTCTTCAAATTCGCCTTTGTATTTGGCACCCGCTATAAGCGCGCCCATATCTAAAGAGAAAACAGTTTTGCTTTTTAGGCTCTCCGGCACATCGCCTTTAATAATTCTGAATGCTATACCCTCAGCAATGGCGGTTTTACCCACGCCCGGCTCTCCTACCAAAATCGGATTATTCTTGGTGCGGCGCGATAAGATCTGTATCGTACGACGGATTTCTTCGTCCCTGCCTATAACCGGGTCCAACTTGCCGCTTTCGGCGTATTCATTCAGGTTACGCGCATATTTATTTAAAGCGTTAAATGTTGCTTCGGCGTTTTGGTCGGTAACTTTGCTATCGCCACGCAAGCTGATGATAGCTTTTTTCAGGTCTTTCTCATTAACACCTGCATCCTTAAGCGCAGTGCTCACTTTATCGCTTACTGATAAAATACCCAACAGCAAATGCTCAACAGATACAAATTCATCTTTAAATTCTTTAAGATACGTTTGTGCCTTTTGCAAAACAGCATTGGCGTTGGATGACAGGTAAACGTTGCTTCCGCTAACTTTAGGGAAAGCCGCTATCTGTTCATCAAGCGTGGTATTTAAACGGTTAAGGTTAACATTTAATTTTTTTAGCAGATAAGATATCACATTCTCATCAACCAGTAAAAGACCTTTCAACAAGTGCGCTGTTTCAATAGCCTGTTGCTGATTGCCAACAGTTATTTCAGACGCCTTTTGTACGGCTTCCTGTGCTTTTATTGTGAAGTTGTTAAAGTTCATAGTTAAATAATTTCGGTTTGGTTATCTCAAAACCCCTGCCATTACTTTAGCACTGAAAAAATGTCATTCAATTTTAAATACTTACGCCTTTTTGACAAGTTACCAAAGCAAACACCAACTTACAGGAAACAATAGTGTAACTGCTAAGAAAACAGTTAACTTTAGATTGAAAATTGCCCGCCATTTTTTTTCAAGTCGCACATTTTTATATTTTTGATATCCTAAAAACCCTTAATAGTTTTGGATACCCATTATTTTAGAAGTTTACCCGGGCGTTACCGGGTGGCGTTCCGTAATTATTATACACTGCAAAATCTGCTGTCCATCCGCAACAGCAGCATAACTTTTTTGCTGATAAATGTTGTGTTACGTGTGCTGATATGGGTTTTACCTGTAAGTATTACAAAAGCACAAAACTTCCCGGAGTTTAACGTTACCAACTGGCTTTACATTATTGTTACCCCTGTTTTTTGTTTAATAAGCGAGCTGCTTTTAAGGACCATTAAAAAAACCAAAAAGGCCAATGCGGGCATGATACTTTTTGTGTTTATATTCTCTTTGTACCTGATACTGGCGGGTATGTATTCTGCCTTTATAGCAACTTCTGATCCTCGCAACGCCTTAACCATTTATTTGATAGCCCTGTGTGTGGTAAGCGTTATGTGCGTTTTTGAGTATGACGAAGTTATTGTGATGCTGGTGCTGCTTGAAGCTGTTTTTACGGTTTTGTTATTTGTTGCCCGTGCAGATACTACAAGCATGCTGTATGATCAGCTTATTTCTATTATACTATTGGCAGGCTTCTATCTCATTTCGCGGTATTTTTATTCTTATAAGTCGAGTTACTACCTGCAGATCATTGAGATTCGGAACAAGAACATGGAGATAGAGAAAGCGGCTATGTTTAAAAATCAGGTTTTAGGCATGGTGGCGCATGATCTGCGCAATCCCATTGCAGCGGTTGAATCATTAGCCATGATGATGGAGCTGGATGATGACCTGAACGAAGATACACAGGACAGCGTTAGCATGATAAAGGCATCGTGCGTAAAGGCCCGCAGTATTATATCAGATTTGCTGGAAGCGGCAAAAAATGAAAACCTTACTGATATTGATCTGCGCAAAACAGAACTGAACCAATGGATAAAAGGGATTATTAACACCTGGAAA